>JGI20163J15578_10000082_pt1 | contig 35719 bp, 24 predicted proteins | sample TergutCu122P1_FD_15578 | JGI IMG/M metagenome (IMG submission 15578)
CGGCATACGAAAAACCAAAGCAAAGATACATTCTAAAAATATCCGAGCCGTATTGTTCTACAAACACATCGGGAGATATGGCCCCTTCACGCTTGCTGACCTTCTTTCCATCTTTTCCTGTAATAATCCCTTGATGGAATAATGTGGGAAAAGGTTCGTCAAAAGATACAACCCCAATATCTCGTAATGCTTTTGTAAAAAAACGGGCATACAACAAGTGCATTGTTGCGTGCTCCACACCTCCTATATACATGTCCACTGGCATTATGTCTTTCACCCTACTTTTATCAAATGGCGCAATTGCATTTTTATTATCATAATAACGCAAGAAATACCAAGATGAGCACACAAATGTGTCTAGGGTGTCGGTATCTCTCTTGGCCCTCTTGCCGCAAGAAGGACAGGCCACATTTACGAAACTATCACATGTAGATAATGGTGATTTTCCAGTGGGGAGAAACTGCACATCATATGGTAATGCCACTGGTAACTCATCTTCTGGTACTGGAACAACACCACAATCTTCGCAATAGATTATCGGAATCGGCGTTCCCCAATAACGCTGCCTGGAAACAAGCCAATCTCGTAAGCGATAGTTGACGCTTACCCCTCCCTTACCATTGCTCTTCAAATATTTGTTTACACTATCGCGAGCTTCCTTAGATTGCATCCCATTAAAACAATCACTATTTACTAACACACCCTCCCCGCTAAAGGGCAATGTGGTTTCTCCTGATGTCTCTTCAACAACCTTCGTCATTGGCAATGCATGGGTTGTGGCAAAATCATAATCCCGTTCATCATGGGCTGGAACCGCCATCACTGCCCCTGTTCCATAGTTAGGAAGAACATAGTCCGCTATCCACACTGGAATCGACTTCTCGGTGATTGGATGTTTTGCACATGTCCCCGTGAACACTCCCGTTTTTTCTTTCCCCACAGACATTCTTTCGATTTCAGATTGTTTGGCCGCTTGGGAACAATATAAGCTGACTTGGGATTCACATTCTGGTGTTGTTAGCTTCTCTACTAAAGGGTGTTCTGGAGCCATCACAAGATAGGTTACTCCCATTATTGTATCCGCTCTGGTGGTAAAAACAGTAATCGTTTCCTGTCCACATGCAAAATCAATCTTTGTTCCATCGCTTCTTCCAATCCAATTTCTCTGGATTGTTTTTGTGCTTTCTGGCCAATTTAAGGTGTCTATGGAAGAAAGCAATTCCTCAGCATACTCCGTTATCTTGAAAAACCATTGGGTCATCTTGCGACGAGTGACGATACTATCACAGCGCTCACATTTGTCATCCTTAACTTGCTCATTGGCTAGCACCGTCAAGCAAGAAGGACACCAATTAACCGGTGCTTCCTTGCGATAAGCAAGACCCTGCTCGTAAAATTTCAAGAACAGCCACTGGGACCACTTATAATACTCTTCGCCACAGGTAATCACTTCATAATCCCAATCGTAAGTGGTTCCCATGGCCCGAAATTGCTCAGTCATCGTAGCCACACTCTTTTCCGTAGAGTCCTTGGGATGAATCCCCGTCTTAATGGCGAAATTCTCTGCCGGAAGCCCAAAGGCATCAAATCCTGGCGGATGAAAAACTTCATATCCTTGCATTCGCTTGTATCGTCCAAAACTATCTGCCAATCCATAGATCCACCAATGGCCAATATGCAAATTTTTACCCGATGGATAAGCGAACTGTTCCAAAAGATAATACTTTTTATCAACTCTTGATTCATTAAACTTGTACAGTTGAGTTTCTTTCCACTTATTCTGCCACTTCTTATCTATTTCTTTTGAATACATATTTTTTTTCATGTGATTTTACCTCTTTTCTAGTTTAAGTACTCGTTCTCTATAGCAACTATTGAAATGATAAAATCACCAGTTCCTTGGCTATGCTCATAGCCCTATCACCTCCTATACAAAATAAAAAACTCCCGCCCTTATACGATTTTGTCAAAAAGCAACAACGCAATCCATAGATTGCAACTCGCATATTGGGACGAAAGTTTATCTTTCGCTATACCACCCATTTCATCAACATACTAACATATGCGTTCCCCTTTTACGGTGGGACGTCCGTCATAGTCTACTCAATAAAATTCATCTCTTTCGGTATGCAACTCGGGAACTAGTTTCAGAAAAGCTTACTTGTACCAGGTTCTCAGCCGCCCTGGTTCTCTGTATCGTTCGGGTTTTTCCTACTCTCTCCGTCATAGTCTTTCTTCTATTATATCCATTTCTTACCGTTTGGCAAGTTTTTTATGTTGGTTGCTATACGAACACTTTAGCGCAACCTAAAAGAACAAAAAGAAAACTTGCCTTATTGATATTGAGGATGGTAGTATTAAAGTGTTGTTTGTAAAATTGAATTTGCTGCATGAAGTATGAATTTATATAATCTACGCAGAGAAGGGGTTGCTATATTATGGAGAAACCATTTTGGGAGGCAACATATCAAGATAAAAGCGTTTCAACTTTTTCAAAAGGACCTACATCTGATGTAAATGCGTTTGCTCACATATTGGAAAACCCATCTCTTGTGCTAGATGTTGGTTGTGGGGAGGGTAGAGATGCAATACACCTTGCAAATAAAAATCATATTGTAGAAGCGTTTGATTTGTCAGAAGCAGGGATTAAAAAAGCAATGTCGCTTGCTGATAATACGAATTTGAAAATTAAGTTTTGGTCGCAAGACTTAGCTGATTTTGAATTTCAAAAAGAATATGATGTTATTTTGTCCCATGGTGTTCTCCATCTTCCAGAAAAGAAATATCGTGATAAATTTATTTCTGAAGCACAAAAACATACAAAGGTTGGAGGCTATCATTTCATAGATGTATTTACAAATAGGCTTCCTGCAACCCCTGATAATGCGCCTTTCACAAAAAGTTTGTTTAATGTAGGTGAACTGCTCGAAAAATATAGCGGTTGGGAAATTATTTATCACTTAGAGAAAACATTTAATGACGAACATCCTGGCGGTATCAAACATAAACACGCCAAGGAACAAATAATAGCAAAAAAGAAATAACACCCACCATTCTCTCAAGAACGTCCGCATATGATGATGGTGGTATGGAAATGCGTTCTTTGGCTTCACAAAAAGCGTGGGCAAAAACTTTAGACTGCCCTGTTATTCATATTGACGGAACATTAGATTGGCGAGTAAATGCGAAAATTATAGTGGAGCAGTTCAATGAGACCTACACCTAATGCAAACTGAAGGGGCACTTTTTCACGAGATGTAACAAAGAAGATTATGAATATTTATATTATGGAGGTTTGAAATGATATACCCTCATCAACAAAAGGCGATTGATTACATAAGTAACAAATTTCAATCGGATGATCCGGTTCAAGCATTGTTGCTTTCGGGTTCTATTCCACATGGATTTAATGATGAGAACTCGGACATTGACTTAATGATTGTTGTATCTAACGAAGTCTATGAACAACGAAAAGCCAATCATGCTCTAACCTATTTTGAACGTGCAGATGACTTTTATGCCGGCGGCTATTTCGATGGAAAATATATCACATTTGATTATCTGTCACTTGTCGCAGAACGTGGGAGCGAGCCGACGAGGTTTGCGTTATCGTACGCACACATTCTCTTTGATAAAACAGGGCAAGCTGCTGATTACATTAAAAGAATTTCAGAATACAACACTGCCAATATCCAAGAAAATACGATCCGTTTTTTAGCGCAATTCGAGGCTTGGAGATGGTATTGTAAGGAAGCATTTGCAAAAAATAATCAATATTTGCTCGACACATCGGTATCAAAGCTGATCTTATTTGCCGGACGCTTGATATTGCTTGAAAACAGGTTGTTTTTTCCATATCATAAATGGCTTCTGAAGGTACTGGAGAAATGTGATAATAAGCCCGCTGATTTGATGCCCGCAATCCAACGGCTACTTGCAAATAAAACGTCTGAAAACATTGAATACTTGTACATGCTTATAAAAAACCATAAAGATTGGACCTGTGGAGCGGAATATAGTTGGACATCTTATTTTATCAACGATATTGATACTGTTTGGATGCGTCAAGACGAGTTTATTGAAAACTTGTAGCATACCTAATAAGAGCATTATCTAACCTGACAGATTTGAATTTATGCGAGTGAATCAGGAGCAAAGCGACTGCTGTTTCACGAGATGTAGTAACGTGCTTTTTATATTTTCGGAGGAATTTTAGTGTATATCTTGCTTTTATCGCTTGTCGTAATCATTACTGTGGCAATGGCTGTAATAGGTGGACAACGTGTTCTCAAACTCTCAAAAACTTCTGTTTCAGAACGGTTCAGCACAAAGCTAAAATGCGGAACATATTATCAAATATTGGGAGGGCTTTGGGGCGCAACTGCCATTGTTTTGATAGTGTGCTTTGTTGTAGGTGTAAGTTTCGCAGATATTGGGTTTAGGTCAATCCATTTCAATTATGGCTTTTGGTTTACCACCGTTACTCTCGTTTTAAGCGGATTGTTTTTCGCCTATGGCTTACGCAATTTGGTTTCTTCGTTAGCAAGTGCTAAGTTTAGAGAAGCGGCAGAGCAGCAGATGGAAAATAGCGTATTAAACGCAATAATTCCGCGAAACAGAAAAGAAAAACAGATATTTGTATTTTTATCTTTTAGTGCAGGAGTATGCGAAGAAATTATATATCGGGGACTCCTCCTTTTTGCTTTGTTTTCTATGTTTCCCGACATCCCTATATTTCTTATTGTTTTGATTCAAAGTGTGCTATTCGGAATTTCACATCTATATCAAGGGATTCAAGGAATTGTAATGACTGCGATAGTTGGTTCGCTTTTTATGTGCTTGTTTTTAGTTACAAATAGCTTGATTTTGCCTATGGCACTACACTTTTTTATAGACTTTTCAAATACGTTTCTGCTTTCAGAAAAAGGTATAAAGTAAGCAGAACGTAAGGCGTCTTTTAATCCACTACTACTTTCACCACCACTGGCATCTCTTGTTTGCCAATGGTATTCTCAATATGCAGACCCTGCTCATCCCGAACCCACTGAGGATTCTCGTGCCCTAATAAGGTAACTTCCTTAATGATTCCGTGAAATTCATTACCAGAGAAGAAGACTACTTTTGATACATCTACTTCTGCCAAGGTCTTGATGGTTACTCTGCCTTCCTCTGGCCAACTTAAAACCGTTGCATATAGGGCATTTCCTTTTGCGGTAAAGCGAATATCTTCTGGAGTATAGAGGGTATCTTCTCCATCTGCAAACTGGCCTTCTTTTGCCTTTGTGGGTCCTTCAGCGGATAAGCGCCAAATGTCTGTTTCGTAGATGGCTTCCCCATTTATTGCCAGCCAGTCCCCAATTTCCAATAGAATTATGGTCTCTTCCTCTGAAATTGTACCATCTGGCTTTGGCCCTACATTCAGGAGCAACACTCCATTCTTGCTGACCACATCTACAAGCTCGCAAACAAGACTTTCTGCTGGTTTGAAGTCGTTATTTTCCGTCCAACTCCATGAATTCCGTGCAATAGAAGTATCTGTTTGCCAATGGAAGGGTTGAACCTCAGCAAATTTACCACGCTCCATATCAAGGGTTGCGGTTCTAAAAGGAAAGGCATCGTGTTTGTAGGTGATGGTCACTTCTTCTCCCCATTCTTCCCCTCGATTGTAATAATATGCCGCGAATTTTTGCAGATAGGGTTTTACCGCATGATGCTGGATCCACCAATCAAAGAATATCATCTTCGGTCGATAATTATCCACAATTTCACAACAACGAACCAGCCAATCCTCCATAAATTCAGCATCAGGAGTAGGCGTGCTAAACAAATCATGTAGGTCTGCCTCTGGCATGGCTGGCCAGTAGAAATCTCCACACACTAATGGCTCCTTTACATCACTGTCAAAGGCTTTTCCGTTCCCCATGAAAAACCAGTGCTCTACACGGTGAGAAGATACGCCTCCTTCAATGCCCACTTCCTCTAAGGCAGCAAAAAGTTCTCCTACAACATCTCTTTTAGGCCCCATTTCATAAGCGTTCCATTTTGAAACTTCACTTTTGTACATCTGAAAGCCGTCATGATGCTCGGCTACAGGCACACAATATTTGGCACCCGCTTTGGCAAATAGCTTGGCCCATTGATGAGGGTCAAACAAAGGAGCCGTAAACATGGGAATAAAATCCTTATAACCAAAATCTTTGTGTTCTCCATAAGTTTCTATATGGTGTTCATATTCTGGACTTCCTTGGATATACATGTTGCGTGGATACCATTCGTTTCCAAAAGAAGGAACGGCATATGGCCCCCAATGAATGAATATCCCAAACTTTCCTTCTCGCATCCATTTTGGCATTTGATGCCCCCACAGGCTATTCCAATTGTCTTTGTATTTTCCTTTGGCATTTACTTCTTCGATTTTGCTTAAATATACTTTTTTGTCCACTACATCTCTCCTTGTATCCAGCTCTCTGTTATTTGTTAAGCTTCCACCTAAAGGTCTTTAAATCTTCACTTGCGATAGAACTCTAGTATAAGCAGGTCGGTGAGTTATACCTTTATGTCTTCTCGCTTCTGCCCATTCATATATATCTTAAATGTTCGCTCTTTTGGCATCCCTTGATATTCACCTTTCACTTCGCCAATGGTAATTTTTTGATCTGCCTCTGACCAGCTCAGTTGGATGGTTGCATACTGGCCCTTTTCATATTCGTAATTGTCATTCCCATCCTCGTAGAGAGTAAAGCTTCCATCTTGCCCTGGATATACGTGTATTTCAAGAGGCTTTCCTTCAGTGTCTGTGGCATACTCTAGTCCATTCATCATAGGAATAATCGAGCCTGCCTTCACGAAGATAGGGATGGTATTTAGAGGGGTAGCCGCTTCTATCCACTGACCACCTTCATAAGATTCGCCTGTCCAATAATCAAACCAGTTTGTTCCTTTTGGTAAATAACAAGACCTTACTTCTTTCACCTCTTCTTGAATCTTTTGACTCTCTGCCAGATAATGCATGGGTGTTATTACTGGGCAAACCATCATCGCCTCACCAAACATGAATTGATCCCAAATCCCTCTTGCGGTTTCATCGCTGACAAAATCAAACAACAAACTTCGATGGATGGTCTTATCTTCAAGCCACACGCCACCTGCAAGAGAATAGAGGTAAGGCATCAGTTGATATCTTAGCTTGATATATTTCTCTATAATATCATAATATAGATCCCCTGGCTCACCAAAAGCCCAGATTTCTCGTGGTGTATCGGTTCCATGAGCACGGAACATGGGCAAAAATGTAGCATATTGTAGCCACCTTACATAGAGCTCTTTATATCCTAAGTCCTTTACCCCTTCATTAAACTCACCCTTCCAGAACCATAAAGGATTAGGGTTGGTATGTTGGCCACACCCTCGGTTTTGCCAAGCGGTTCCTACAGTGAAGAATGCTCCTATATCCTGTGTCCAATAAGGCATGCCACTTAACGCAAAGTTTAATCCTTCTTTGATTTGTTGTTGGTAGGTTTCCCAAGAAGCGAAGGTATCCCCTGACCACAGTACGGTTCCGTATCGCTGGGAACCTGTATATCCAGAACGAGTTAAGTTAAGCACCCGCTTTTCTTCGGTGACTTTTCTTTGATTTTCATAAATCCCCTGAGCATGTACCAAGGAATAGGCATTGGTTTTTGTGGGGTCAAGAAACTTCTTGTGCTCTCCACCAACCAACTGGTAACGCTCCCAAGGCTCTCTTTTTTCTTCCCCGCTCCAATCTGGCCCACTAAAAGGCTCTGTGGAATCACACCACCAGGAATCGAATCCGCCACTAAACAGCTCTTCTTCCATCTGCTGCCAATACATGTTGCGGGCATCCAGGTTGAAGGCATCATAAGTGGAATTGTCTTCTAGCAAATACCCAGCCTTGGCAAACTCTGTGTGGTTTTCTCCTCCAACATTGGTATTGGGCCAGATGGATACCATGGTATGGATATTTAACTGATGGATTTGATTATTCATCTTCGCTAAATCTGGGTACCGTGACTTATCTACTGTCTTCTGTCCCCACTTCCCAGGCTCCCAGGTGTTCCAATCTTGAACAAGGCCGTCGATGGGTACCTTTAATTCTCTGTACTTTTTTGCCACAGCAACAAACTCATCGGCTGTTTTGTAAGCTTCTTTGGATTGAATATAACCAAATGCCCACTTGGGTAACATCACTGCTTTTCCAGTCAGGTAGCGATAGCCAGAAATGATTTGATCCATGGTGTACCCTTTAATGAGATAATAATCCATCTGATCTATGGTATCCATGAAGATATAGGATCCGTTGAAATCGTCTTGAAAAGTCATTAGTGAGCTACAGTCCATGAATATTCCATAGCCTTTACTGGAAACCATAAAAGGTATGGGGATTCTCATATTATGTTGATACAGATATTGGTTATGTCCTCGGTAGTTATAGATTCCCTCTTCAAATTGACCTAATCCATGAATGGCTTCATCTTCCTGCCAATCAAAGTGCAGCTTACCACGATAGGCATGCCCGTCAATCTTTTCCCTTAGATTCCTAATAAAACTTCTTTCCCCATCTACCGTTCGTACACTATCAATAATGGGTTCTTCCCCTTGGGTGGTGTAGCGTATCACATCTGTTTTGGCAAGAGTTTTCCCCGCTTCTTTCAGCAATAACTCTCCCGTCTGCCGATCCAGCCATGTGAAGGTCGAATTTTCTTTTTTCACCACAAGGCGAGTGCTTTGAGTTTCCAAATATAGCTCATCTTCAAATTCTTTTACGTTTAACGCAACCGTCTCTTCCTGTTCAACTACCAACATTGAGGGAGGATGAATGACTTCTTCTCGAGTGTAAACACAGCGAATAATATCATCATTCACCGCCCCAAGATAAAACTTACCAACCTCTGTTTGTAGCTCAATTCCTAAACCATTTTTCGTATAACCTAAAACTTGCATACATACCTACTTTCTACTCTGAACTCTTATTTACCCGATGGCTAACATGCTCTAATACCCTGCGGTGGAAGTCTTGCGCAAGCGCAAAGGGGACTTCATAACCTCTGCATGTTTTGTTTATCTCAAGCAGATGGAAGTCAACCTTATACAGTATTCACATATTCACTTTATCAGCTACTCCCTATGACAGAAAAACTCTGCTTGGATTTCCTGTACATCATGTGTGGAGCGAGCCCACTTAAAGCTTAATTCACCTTTATGGCGGAAGCTGGTATAGTAAATTCTGATAGGATGAATACCTGCCTTTAGATGTACTTGTCGCTTCACACTTCTGCGCTCATGGGGTTCATCATTATTAATCACCAAAGTATCCCCTATAAATAGAACACTTCCATCTGCACTTTCTAAGATGAGTGTATAAACGTCTTCTTTTTCGACTTTTAGATATCCTGTGTAAGATACCGCATATCCTATCTCTTGAGGTATATTACGAATGTGAACAGTATCTACGATTCCTGAGTCCATAGGTTTAAGGCCAAAGACTGAACCGACTATTGCTGCGCTTTGAACACCACCTTCGTAACTTTGAACTATTAGCCCCGGCTTAAGCTCTCCGGCAATATCTACAGATTCAAAGGTCAGTAGTGTATCATGTTCATCTTCCACTTTAGATGGCAACTCTGCAGACAAGTACAACCCAAAACCTTTAAGCATTGGTTTGTCCCAGCTCCGATTGATGTTAAGGCGCACCCGATTGGTCTTTACATTGGAGAAGCGCTTGATGTTTTTATAACCAATGGTTTTCTGGCACACTACTTCTTGCCATCCCTCGTCACACCACACATCAAAGCTCCATCCTGCCACCCGTTGTCCTTCTTGGATAACTTCCTCAAGGAGAACATTATTAAATTCTTTTTCTTCCGTTAGTTCAAATATCAAACTGGCTTTGCTACATTCTAAATCCCAAGACTCTGCGGTCCAGCAGGTCCCCTCTTTTCCATCTATGAGTTGCTCTACCTGGTAGAAATTGGCTCCTTCGTGATGTTTTTCAGACACGGTAACCTTCGCCCCAAAGGCCAGATTTTCAGCAAAGGTTTCATCTACATAAGTACGCAGCTGCATCAGTCGTTCTATTTGATCTGCTGGCAGAAGCCCTCTTTTATCTGGACTAATATTCAGCAACAACACTCCGTTATTTCCGATGGAATTATAATATACCTCCACCAAATCTGAGAGGCTTCTTACGGAAGAGGTCTGGGCGTTCCAGAACCATTGGTTTAGCACCACAGTGTTCACTTCTACTGGGAACCAGATTGCACCAAGGGCATTTTCGTAATATTTCTCTTCTCCAAGATCATTCCAGGTTTGGGACTGAGCGATCTGTCGATCAAATACAGGCTGCACTGACCACTCATCTGGACGACTTTTCCCGATCTCATTACCGACCCAGCGGATGCCTTTTCCACTCCAGATTAGTTTCTCTTTCCCCTCCTTAATTTCTTGCCACGTAACGATGTCAGCAAAACAATAAGGGTCATACAAACGAATCACCGCCCATGGCTGTAACTCCTCAACCAGCCGATACCATTTTTCTGGCTGGTATGTGGGAACCTTCTTCCATATCTCCACATCGGCGCAAGCCCCGTCAAACCATACTTCTTTTATCTCACCATAGTTGGTCAACAGTTCTCGTAATTGTAGTAGGAAATAATCATTGTATTCCTCTGTCCACCATAATCCTTCTTCTCTTTGGTACATATCCCATGGGGACAGGTAAACCCCTAACTCCATGCCATATTCATCACAGCCCTCTCTAAGGCTGCGCATAATATCTACTTTCGCCACACCATGTTCTACGGAAAAATCCGTGGATTGGGTAAACCATTGGCAGAATCCTTCATGATGCTTTGCTGTGTAAAGCATCATCTTCATTCCTGCATCTGCGCAAGCCTTACACCATTGTTTCACATTTAAATCCGTAGGGGCAAAGTCATCTCTTGATTCTAAGCCATTTCCCCACTGAACTCCTGTAAAGGTATTGGGACCATAATGGACGAAGGCTACATATTCCCTTTCCATCCATGCCAGTTGTGCCAGACTTGGTTTTACATGTGCTGCTTTTTTCAACTTATCCTCTAGGCTATCATCTTTGTTAAAGCTAACCACCCAGTCCTCTTTATGTTTCCTTTGTGTCATACTTTTCCTCCTTGTGAGGCCAAATCTTGCATCTGCATCATGTTTCCTAGCCGCTTAGGATGAGAAGAATAAGCTGACCTATCCAAAAACAAATGCCTTAAGCGGTAGGATTTTTCAAAAAGATAATCGCTTCATGAATTCATCTTTCGTTGTATTTCTGCATCACGATTCGCCGTACTCCTAACCCTTCACCGACCCCTGGGTCATTCCTGCCACAATATACTTTTGCCCACACAGATACACAATAACTACTGGCAAGCTGGTCAATACAATGTTGGCACTGATCAGGTTCCAGTCTGTGAAAAACATTCCGAAGAAATTAAATACCGCAAGGGTCATGGGCCATAGAGCGGAACTTCCCAACATATAGAGAGGAATGATAAACTCGTTCCATGTTCCTAAAAATGTCAAAATCATTACTGTAATCAACACTGGTTTTAATAAGGGCAAAATTACATATATAAAAAGTCGAATGGGCGAACATCCATCTATAATCCCAGCTTCATCAATCTCTCGGGGAATTTTCCCAATAAAACTGTGGATTAAGAACACATTAAAAGGCATCTGCAATGCGGTATATAGTAAAATAATTCCCCCTCTGGAATTCATCAAAGATAAAGTCTGCATCACCCTTACCAAAGTTACGAAATTTATCGGCATGGTAATTCCAAGTACCAGGAAGAAGTATAAAAAGACATGTAACTTTTTTCGATTCCGCGCAAACACATAAGCCGCCATTGAAGCAAGCAACACGGTCAAGCAAACACTCACAACGGAATAGGTGCTGCTATTGATAAATGTCCTTAGAAGATTGCCACGGTTAATGACTTCAATGAAGTTGCTCCATTCTATCCGAGAAGGCAAACTCAAGTCCATCACCATTGCCTCCGCACCAGGTTTAAAGGAGTTTAACAAAAGTAGCAAAGGTGGGGTCAACATAATTGCCGAGGCAAGAAGTGCCACAAGATTAGGCAGAATCAATCGTAAATTTCTTCTTAGTCTCATCAGTCCACCTCCTCATTCCTTGTCATCACTCGAATGATGAAAAATCCAACACCAGACATGACCACGAACATAATGGAGGACAGTGCTGTCCCCACACCATATCGCCCTATTCCAAACTCCCTGAAGATACTGGTGTATAACACCTCCGTGGTGAATCCAGGCCCTCCATTGGTCAGAGCAAACACGATGTCAAACACTCGTAGTCCGTGAAGAATGTTTAGTACCGTAGTCACCATCAATGTTGGCATTAATAGGGGGACGGTGATGGTCCAGAATTTCTGCCATCCGCTGGCACCATCAATATCGGCGGCTTCATAGTAAGTGGTGTCGATGGCCATTAAGCCTGCAATCAAGATCACCATAATGAACCCGATTCCCCTCCAGGTATCCACTCCCATTACCGACCAGAAGGCGATATTGGGATCCGATAACCAGCGAGGCCCTTCAATGCCAAACACCCGCAAGAAACTGTTTAACAATCCATCTCTTGGATGTAAAATCGAGCGAAAAACCATTCCTGCAATCAAGGGCGACAATATTCCAGGAATATACATCACGGTTCGGTGGAAATTTATGGCCAACACCTTTTTAGTTAACAACAAAGCCAAACCTAAACCAATGACTGTTTTTGCAATGGTGGTTACAAATGTAAATTTTATGGTGTTGCCCAAAAATAGCAAATAGTTCTCTTCTCCAGAAAAGATAATTCTGAAATTCTCCATCCCAATAAAGTTCACTTCATTGGTAAATGCTGACCAATCGGTAAAGGAATAACCGATTCCAAGAATGCTGGGCAATACAAACAGCACACTATATAACAAAAGTGCCCCAAAAGCAAAATATGTGGGATACATCTTATTTCTATTCATAATCTCTTTGCTCTCTTTCTGTCAAACATACCCTATGTACAAATCACACAAAATCAGGTGTATATACAAAACCTACATCAGTGGTGCGTTTTGACGCACTACTGATGTATGGTTGCAGTTATCCAGGGGCTAAGGTGCTCTTATATCCTCACTATGTGGGGGATGCTAGAACACTTTAGCCATCGGACAAACTTTCGTCTATGCAATGACCTTGTGTGACCTGTGGATACGATTAATGTAGCGTCAAAAGGGTCTTTGACGCTACATGTTAAATCCTGTTACTCTTTGTGCTCTATCCTAATTTTGCTTCTTTAAGTATCTTAATCCCACGCTGGGTCATTGGCTGCTGCCGCCTGACGAGCACGATTGGCATCAATGTTTCTTAATACGCCACTGGCATCTTGATTCCCCATTAAGAACTCAACCAATTCACGTCCCATTTCCATCCATTGAGGATTCAGATACATCACTTGAGTTTGATATACGGTTCCACGTACTGGATGAGCATCAAAGAATTCTCTAACCGCTTCTGTATAAGAAGCTGTCGCTCCAGAGATTGGCAACCAGTTATAATTGGCAGCATTGTCAATTAAGAATTGAAGATTTTCTGGTCTAGCAATGAATTCAAAGTATAGAAGTGCTGCTTCTGTATTTGGAGAGTTGGCATTGATAAATCTTGTAGGCCCTACTGGATTCACATTCAAAATATGATTGTCTGCCAAAGGCATTACAAAGAATCCAATGTCGTTAGGGTCAAAATCTGGGAACTCTTCGACTATGGCTGCTGGGAAACCTTGATTGGCCAATACCATGGCATATCTTCCTTCAGCGATGCTTCTTGCTGCCATATCAAAGGTGTTATCCATGTAGAATTCACCCCAGAATCCACGCTCTACCATTTCATAAATTTGATTTAAGATAAGGTGCGCCGTTGCACTGTCTTCAAATGTTGTTTCGTTATTGTTTAACCGATCTGCAGTACCTGGCTCATTATACTCAATGATTGGCCCTAACTCTGGGAACCACAATACGTGATGCCAACCATCTGCAACACATTCAAATATAGGGGTAATCCCTGCTGCTAAGATAGCCTCACATACTGCCATGAACTCATCAAAGGTAGTGGGTACTTCTAAGCCTAGGTCATCAAAGATGGCTCTGTTGTAGGCCAAGGCCCATACGTTAGAGTTGTCGTTCACTGGCATTCCAAACACTCTACCATCTACAGAAACTTCTACTGCCGCAAGAGGATCCATCCTTTGCACCCACTCTTGGTCGCTTAAGTCTAGCGCATTCTCTTCAACGTTCAGTTGTGTTACAATATCAAATCTTCCTGCTTGAGAACCAAAGATATCTGTGGCTTCACCGGTGTTTAATCGAGTTAATAATAAGCTAAAATATTGATCCGATGGAATGATTTGGAAATCAACGTAAATTCCTGTTTCTTCGGTAAAACGCTCCGCCAGCTCCATCTCTGCATCTTCTATCCAACCTTGGGATGCCATAAATGTGAGGGTGGTTCCTGCTAAGTCTGAGACGTCGGCTGTGGCCACTTCTTCACCCTCATCAGTGTCTTCTTCTTGCTCAGCAGCTGCATCGGCTCCTGCATCTGGTGCATCTGGAGCTGGTCCATCATCTCCAGCACAAGCAACAATTGCAAATACCAAAACCAGTGCCAATAAAATCGTAAATACTTTTTTCATAATAAATCTCCCTTCCAACTTATGAGTTGTTGACTAACTTTTTTGTATCTTGTACAATGGTTACTAACTTCATTATATGGTGATTAGGCGCATTAACGGGTCTCTTAAGGAGCTCGTCTTATCCACCTAACTTCATTATAATGATTTGTCACTTTTAATAACATGGAACAAATCAACCTTTCCATGTATATTTTTAACCCTATTCTGGAGATTATGCTGGTTATGAAAACAAGATCTATCCGAAGAAATTTGTTTTTTACCTACTCTTTAATCATCTTAATTGCGTTTTTCGCCATTACGATCTTGTTTGCTAGCATAGAAATACCAAACCGAAGAGAGCAGGTATTTACCAGCCTTCAACAAAATAGCCAAAATATTACCACCTCTCTAGATAGTGAATTGAATCAAGCCCATACTCTGGCTTTGAATATTGCCCACTCTACCATGATTCGTGACAGTTTAATTCGTTTCACCTCTCCTGGTGATGTACCTCGAGCTAGACTTACGGAAGCACGTACCTTAGAAACGCTTTTGACTACACTGATTGCACCCAGTCGCCCTGCTGAGCAGATTTTCTTTTATACCCAACAAGATGAGTATATTGCTGCTGGAAATATCAATGGCATCTTCCCAGGCAATGCCAGGTCACAGCCATGGTACGAACCCTTACAGAATAGTCCCAACAACCGATTGCTGATGTACATCGGTTTTGACGAAGAACTTGCTCGTTATTCTACCAATGTTTATGGCCAACATTTTGTTTCACTTTCTCTTAATGTTTTTGATTCCGCAAATTATTTTATCGGACATCTGGAAATCAGAAAAAGTTTAGCTCGCATTTTGACTGCTGCCATTTCCTATCAACCTATTTTTTACGAGCAGATTTATATCTTTGACTCTTTAGGCAATTTAATCTACCCTTTGGATGGTACGCCTCCAGATGGTTTGTTTGACTCTGCCGCAACCCATAATTTTCCTCAAGAGATTGTGGCCTTTTCCACAGAAAACTATTCTGGATTCTTTGTTTGTGCGCCCTCTACACGCTCTGGTTTTGTGACCATTGCCTATATCAGTAACCAAGCGTTGTTGGCTCCCATCTACCTTTATCTAAGAGGACTTATCCCCTTAACTTTTATCGCTTTATTATTTACTTTGACCGTTGCTTATCTGGCCGCCAAACGACTTACTCGCCCTATCTTAACCATCTGCCAAGAAGTGTCTGCATTCGACCTAACCAATCTGGAATGCCAAAAGGAACACTCTATCAACATCACCGAGTTAAATATACTTTATCAGTCCTTCTATAAGATGAGGGGCAATTTAGCAGAAAGTGTCAATAAACAACTTGCTCTACAACATCAGGAGATGCAGTCACGAATGATTGCCTTGGAAGCTCAGATGAACTCTCATTTTCTGTACAACAGTCTGGCGGTCATTCAGTCCATGGCTGACGAAGGCCTTACAGATGAAGTGGTTGGGATGTGTCAGTCCATGAGTAGCTTACTCCGGTATATCTCTTCTGACAAAGAACAGCAAGTTCCCCTTCACAAAGAAATACAATGTACAAAAGATTACTTGTCCTGCATGAAAGGACGTTATCAGGAGGATTTGACCTATTCCATTGACATTCCACCCCAGATGAATCCTATTTTGGTGCCTAAGCTATGCACACAATTGCTGGTGGAGAATGCCATCAAATTCAGCTCCCAAGAATTGCCTCCCTATCATGTTTCTATCGTAGGTACTTTGGAGGAAGATTTTTATACTCTTACGATTAGTGATAATGGTCCTGGCTTTGAGGAAAGTATTCTTGAGGATTTGTACGCTAAATTTGCTAAAATTGACGAAACCAATCTTCTCCCCACTTTGGCGGTGAACGGTATGGGATTATTGAATGTATATATTCGGTTAAAGCTATTATATGATAAAAATTTCATTTTCCGTTTGGAGAACAAAGAACCACATGGTGCGCGCGTTACAATAGGAGTAAAATATGGGGAACAGAAAATTTAGCGTGATTATTGCCGAAGACGAAAAGTTGATTGCCAAAAACATTGCCAACAGCATTACCCGATTAAATCCAAATTATGAGATTGTCCATGTTGCCTCTAACGGGCAAGAGGCTTATGAGTCTACGCAAAAAATGCTCCCCGATGTGGTTTTTAGCGACATCAAAATGCCTGTGATGGATGGGCTCACCTTGATTTCGAAAATCAATGATACCCTCCCCAAAGTTAGAACAGTAATCATTAGCGGTTACGATGATTTTAATCTGATGCGATGCGCCCTTCAACAAAGAGCCATCGATTATCTTCTTAAACCCGTGAATTACGATGAGCTTGAAAAGTTATTGCAAAGAATTGAGCATGAACTCCTGGCGGAAAGAAAAATTCTCTTAGGCAGAACAACTGACTCTGAGGATTTGGTGGAAAGCATCAATATTTATATCAAACATAATTACAATAGTTTTATTGATTTTTCTGAAATCGCTGACCGCTTTGGATTCACTCAAGCTTACTTAACAAAAGTTTTCAAGAAGTATATGGAAGTCACTCCTGCCAGATACTTAAAAGAATATCGAATCTCCGTTGCCAAGAAGCTTCTTATGAGTAGCAACCTTTCCATTAAGGAGATTGCGGATCAAGTGGGATTTGAAGACCCTTTTCATTTCAGCAAAAGTTTTAAAGACGTGGTGGGTGAAAGCCCTAATCAATACCGAAAACAAAAATAGCATTTATCGTTCACTCTGGCCTGCTCACATTAGTGTAGTCGCGCTGTGTCAGTTACGGCTTCGAAGCATTAAACATCTAGGGTAATTGCAAATATACCTAGGGTGAGAAGTATAAGACGAACACGGTTATTCTTCTCACCATAAGCACATGGGTAAAGACGTAAGAGAGAGGAAGCAAAATTATGATAGGAATGGGAACCATCATTAATGTAATCGCTGTTATTCTGGGGAGTGCCATTGGATTGCTGATTAAGAATGGCTTAAGTCAGAGATTTCAAGATATTCTTAAACAAGCCTGTGGTGTTGCGACGATTTTCATTGGAATCAGCGGTGCCTTAAAGGGATTGGTTTACATTCCAACCACGGGTCCCATTGAAACTCAGAACATTCTCTTGTTGGTGATTTCCCTTGTGTTGGGAAGTTTTATCGGTGAATTACTGAACATCGAACTTGGCATGGAGCGAGCGGGAGAACGACTGAAAAAACTAGTCACTCCCAAAGAAGAACGGGAAAAGGACGGAAAGTTTGTTGAAGGATTCATGACTTCAACCTTGGTGATTTGTGTGGGGGCCATGGCCATTGTTGGTTCGATTCAGGATGGTCTTACAGGAGACTATACCATGTTGGCCACCAAATCTGTTCTGGACTTTGTGATCACCCTTATTTTCGCCTCTACATTGGGCATCGGAGTGATGTTTTCTGCCATTCCTCTGGGCATCTATCAAGGCTCCATTACCTTGCTGGCGGTACTTATTGCTGGTTTTATGACCGATGCCATGATTAATTCCATGTCTAGTGTTGGTTCGGTGCTTATCTTCTGTGTGGGGATTAATCTTGTTTTTGGTAAAACCATTAAAGTGGGGAATATGCTTCCCGCTATTTTCATTCCAATCATTTACAGTCTAATTTTTTGACATAGAGTGGGAAGAATAAGTCGTGCTCGATGATAATATCAAATGTTTGCTAAAGAAAGGGAATCATGAAAAACAAACATTTAATCTATCTTCATCTTTCTGTCTTTCTGTTTGGCTTTAGCGCATTGTTTGCGCGATTCATTGAGCTAAATTCCTTAACCATCACTTTTGCTAGAGTTCTTTTCTCTGGCTTATTTATTGGATTCATTCTTCGTGTCACCAGAGAAAGTTTAAGAATAGACAACAGAAAACACCTTCTTTTGCTGATTGCTCATGGCTTGGTGCTCACCACTCATTGGAATGCCTTTATCTTTTCCATTCAAGTTTCAACAGTAGCCATTGGTACCATTACGCTAGCCACCTTCCCTGCTTTTATTGCATTAATAGAACCACTTATCTTTAAAGAAAGATTCCGAATTATTAACTTAGGTTATGCTGGATTATCTTTGGTTGGAGTGGGGATTATTGGCTTTCACTTGGGTGAAGGTGACAGAAACTATCTGCTTGGAATTGTTTTTGGTTTGATTGCTAGCATTACTTGTTGCATGCTTGTTTTGATTAATCGATATTTCTCCAGAAAATACCCTGCCCCCGTTATCTTGTTTTATCAGCAGGGCACAGCTGTATTGATTATGCTCCCCCTTCTTCTAATCCTTCGTCCTGTTGTGGAGATGGCTCAGGTTGGGCTTCTGGTGATTTATGGGATTGCCTTTACTGCTGTTGCACAGATTTTGTTTATTAAAGGACTGAAGAAGGTTAAGGGGGTTACTGCCGGCCTTGTCTCTGGACTAGAACCTGTCTATGCTATATTATTTTCTTTACTTTTACTTTCTGAAGTACCACGAATCCATGAAATCATCGGTGGAATTATTATTATCTTCGTGGCTACCCTTGTGACCATTACACAAAACAAACAAGATTGAATACGGTCCAAGCGTTGAGAAAAATCACCTAACTTTCAACGACAATAGCTATGGACCTCCTTTTGAACCTCTGGTAGAATTGTTGGCAAAAAAAGCCTATGCTCCTACGATTATATGTGAATCCGCAGGGACACAGGCGGAAGATGCCAAAGCAATGTGGGAAGCTTATAAAGAATTTTCTTCTTTATAATTCCTTCTAAGACAAAAACTCAGGTGCGCCAGCTTTGATGGCAACTGCCTCTGCAAATCTCTCTTTTTAAAGATGGTAGATGGTAGGTACGTATGTATGGATTATGGTCTGTGCCAATAGATCCATACAGGATGTGATGCTCATGTTCAATTCAAGGGCATCTTATAGTCTACCAAAATCTTACAAAAACATCTACTCTCACTGGCGAAATCATCACATTGGTTCCTGTTCGTTGGGCCTCTATCATCATCCCATTCCCAATGTAGAGACCAACATGACCGAAAGTCCACGCAATATCCCCAGGCTGTTGTTGCCCCATAGGAACAGGTCTTCCAGCATTTCTTTGGGTAATTGATGTACGGGGAATAGATATCCCTGCTTGTGCATGGGCCCACATGGTTAATCCTGAACAATCAAATCCTGCCATGGTGGAGCCTCCCCACACATAGGGCACTCCGATTGCGCTATGGGCTGCTGCAACGATAATCTGAGCTGCAGTTGCATCACCTCCTGGAGGGACAAAAGGAGGAGCATCGCCATTTGATGGAGGTTCAGTTGGCGGGTCATCAGGAGGAGTTGGTGGTGGTTCTGTCCCCGAATCTGCTGGAACCTCTGCAATCTCATTGGAATCATTCTCATTTTCTAACTCTCTGGCTGCTTCTGCTTCTGCCGCGGCCTGGGCCTCCGCTTCTGCCAATGCTGCTGCAAACCGAATGGCTTCCTCTATCAACTCATCAATGTTTTCAAGCTGGGCGCTTCTTGCCTCTATTAATACTCTTACCTCTTCCACCTGATCTTTAAAAGCATCTTGTTTGTACTCTAAGCTTGCAAAATCTTCTTCCAGAGACGTCCTTAGCTCTTCAATATGGTCTATGGTCTCAACAAATCTTACTAACATAGCCCTGTCATAATTGTGAATGGCTTGCACCATTTCTGCTTGAACCAATATTTCAGCAATGCTACCTGCTGATAAAATTCTTTCAAGAGCAGAAATCGTCCCCTCTTCGTAGATGTATACAATCCGAAGCATCATATCATCATACTGCCTCTGCCTATCCTCTTCGGCCGCCTCCAAATCTTTCTCCCTTTGAATAATCTGTTCTCCAATGGTGATAAGCTGCGTTTCCGTAATGTCCAACTCCGCCACCAGGGTGTTCAATTCTTCTTGCAGTTGATTGACTTCTTCCTGGGTGGCTTCTCTTTGTTCTTCTAGTTCAGTAAGTTCACCTGCCAAAAGTGGGCTGGAAAAAAGAATACAAGCCAGCACTACGGCCATGGAAATAGGATAAACTTTTTTCATATTCACTTTCATAACTTTAATCATCCTTTTTCATAAACTCAAAACTCAAATATCATGATTCCATATCCTGCTAATGGGAAACCGATAGAGTATTCCTGCCCGTCGCATTCACTCTTCTCTGGTTTAAATACTTCTGGATAGGACAAGCCAGAGCCTCCGTATTTTATATCATCCCCATTAAATATCAGCTTGTGTTGCCTTCTCTTCAATGTTCCCACCCGATAATCATGACGGGTTACTGGAGTGAAGTTGCATACCACAAGAAGGTTTCTCTTTTCATCTTTGGAATGTCTGGTGTAGCTGATGATGCTTCGGTAACCGTCATCTTTGTTAATCCAATTGAATCCACATGGGTTGGTGTCAAACTCATAGAAGGCAGGATTCTTCTTATAGAGATGGAGCAAATCTCTAACAAACAATTTTAGTTGTTGGTGACTTTCCTGAGCCAGCAAGTACCAATCCAACTCTCGCATCTCACACCATTCTCGGATCTGGCCGAAATCTTGCCCCATAAACAATAGTTTCTTCCCTGGGTGACTAAACATATAACCATATCCTACCTTTAAATTGGCGAACTTGTCAAATCCTAGTCCTGGCATCTTCGTTAACATAGACCCCTTAAGGTGAACCACCTCATCATGTGACAGTACTAAAATATAGTTTTCTGTATAGGCATAAACCATGGAGAAAGTCATGGTATCATGGTGACTTTTCCTGAACAATGGATCCAATCTCATGTACTCCAGAAAATCATGCATCCATCCCATGTTCCATTTCAAGGTAAATCCTAACCCATCCTCTTCCACATCCCCAGTCACTTTTGGCCAAGCGGTAGATTCTTCTGCAATCATCATCACATCAGGGTTGCGGCTTTTCATAATGTGGTTCAAATGACGGAAGAACTCTATGGCATCAATGTTCTTATTGTCCCCATACTGGTTAGGTAGCCATTGGCCTTCTTCTTTCCCATAATCTAAGTACAACATAGAAGCTACCGCATCAACCCGCAGGCCATCAATGTGAAAATGTTCCACCCAAAACAGGGCATTGGCAATGAGAAAGTTCTGGACCTCTTTTTTACTGTAATCAAATATCTTGGTGCCCCAGTCTGGATGCTCTCCTCTTCTAGGATCTGCATATTCGTAGGTAGCCGTTCCATCAAAGTTGGCTAGACCATGCTCATCCCTAGGAAAATGGGCAGGTACCCAATCTAAAATCACTCCTATGTTGTTCTCATGAAGATAATTCACTAAATAAGCAAAATCTTCTGGAGAGCCATATCTTGAAGTAGGAGCATAATATCCTGTCACTTGGTAACCCCAGGAAGGATCATAAGGATATTCTGCAATTCCGATTAATTCCACATGGGTATACCCCATCTCCTTCACATACTCCACCACCCTGTGGGCAAACTCGCGGTAATTGTAGAACCCTTCATTATAATCTGTGGGATGACGCATCCAGGAGCCAATATGAACCTCATAGATGGACATGGGGCAGGTTTTAGGGTCAAATTTATCTCGCTTGCCAAGCCACCCTTCATCGCTCCACTGAAAACCTGAAATGTCAACCACCTTGGAAGCATTACCTGGACGAACCTCACAGTGATTCCCAAAAGGATCTGCTTTAAGGGTTTGTTCTCCTTTTTCCGAAGTGATACAAAACTTGTACATGTCATACTCTTTTACATGGGGGATAAACCCCGTGTAAATCCCTACTGAGTTCTGGCAGGCAAGTGGATTGGCTGTATCATTCCAGTGATTAAAGTCTCCAACTACCGACACTTTTTTGGCGTTTGGCGCCCAGACTGCAAAGTAAGCCCCTTCTACATCCCCATTGCTTACAAGGTTAGCACCTAGCTTCTTATAGATTTCATAGTGAGTCCCATTACCCCATAGATAACAATCTAATTCTTGAATCTCTACCTCTTGCAGGGTTCTAATCTTTGCATTTTCTTTCATCTTCGCTCCCTCGTTGGTGTTTTTTCGGTGTTATGCTCCACGCAATGTTGCTATTCCTTAAATCGTTATTCTATCATACTCTTTTCTTGCTAAGAACAAAAACCTTGAACCAAGACAGCTTGTTCTCCTATTTTATGACCTCTCACTCTATATTCTCTTAGTAAAAAATCCATTCTGTCGGATTAATAGCTTTCTAGAAAACCAACAATATCTACCGCTTTAGGAGGACAACCTGGAACGTAGTTGTTAAATCCAGAAGTACAATTGCCACAACCCAGTTTTCCTTTTTTCCCAATAAAACCTTGTCCAACACCTATCTTCTCTTTCGGTGTTCTTTCGCTGTTATAGAGAGCATATACTAGAGCCGAATAACAAGCGGAACAGGCAGAGTCTTCATCAATGAATTTTGAAAACTGTCTTGCAATACTCTTTGCTACTTTGGCTCTTTTGGGTTTGTTGTTGGTATTTAGCTCTACAATGTGATGAAGATCTCTTTCTTCATTGAATAATTCGCCAATTCCTAGGTGCTCTCCAACTTTCAAATAACCAATCTCATCACTTTGATAACCAATCAGCCTGGCACAGTATGAATCTACAAACAGCGGATCACTTCCTGCCAGAATCATGTTTCGCTCCACAGGAGTTCCTCCCTCTTCAAAATTCAAATCTCCACAAATGCCATCAATAACACAAAAATGAGTTTTGATTGCTTGATTTAATCTGGCAATAGGCTTATGAAGCCCCATAGTGTGGAACCTTCGCTTCTCTGGGTCTGAGATGCAACCTTTCAGGTTCTTCATACAACAGGTTAGCAAGGTTTGACAATGGGCTTTGAGTACTGGTACATTAATCAGAAAATCTGTCTCTACGGCCTTCTTACAGACCTCCATCCCATCTATGTTTACTATATCGTCATCTTTTAAATCAAATAATGGAACATTATATTTTTTGCTAAGCTCCGTGTAGCCACACACTTTGTACGCCCTCTTGGTGTCGTCACCCACCCAAGAGCTTTCGATGATTTCAATGTTTTTTAATCCCACTCCTCTCAGGTAGCAGATGATTCCCTCTACTACTTCAGGATGTGTGGTGGCCCCAAAGGAAGCATCTCTAGCCAGTACCAAGTTGGGCTTTATGGATACTTTCATGCTTGGTTTCACTAATTCCTTTAAATTAGAAGCTTCAAGAACTTCTATGGTTCCCTTAAGAATATCTTTCGAATAATTTACCCATAGCTTTCCCATTCAAATCTCCTGTCCTTCACCCTTTGGTGGAAGTTAAGCCGTAAGATTCTATCCCTTTACACTATCCTCCAAATCCACCACCGAAACCTCCGCTATAACCACCTCCACTATAACCGCCACTACCACTTCCTCCGTAGCCTCCAAACCCTCTATATCCTCTTTTAGTGTTGTCCGCGTAAAGTCCCCGATACCCTCTCAGAAGTCTTCTTCGCGGAATATGTCGATTAACCACACGTCCGTCTTTATCCATTATACCATCAAGATGATCTAGATATGTAGAGTATTCAACTTCAGAAATTTCGTTCAAATCGTTTCTCACTTTTATTCCTTTAACCAATAGATTTAAGCAGTAGATTGGGAATCCAAATACAATCAACCCATACCACAAAGCATTCCCAGTAAATGCAATTAGCCCATAACTTATGGCATAAATGTAGAAAATAATCAAGTCAACAATAAAAAGAGTAGATGCGATCAGGAAACTTTGAGGCTTCTTTTGAGAGCTTAGATACAAAACCAGATAAATAATAGGAAATGCCACCGCCAGCACATTCGCTAACCCATAACTCAACCAGAGATAGGTTAACCACATTAAACATGGAGCAGTGTACAACAAAGGTGCGTCAAATCCTGCAAACATAAAAAGTAAATTAACAAAAGACATGATGGTAATCAACAACAAACCAAATCTGGCATTTTCATATTTGCGTACGATTTCTACTTTTTCCCTTAACTCTCTTGCTTTACGTGCTTCATCTGCCGTGCCTATGTTGGTACCTAGCAGGCTTCCTATTTGATCGGCTATGCCGATCTCCGAGTTAATCAATCCCTCTTGTCCTAGCAATCCTTGCTGGTCTGATAAACCTTCTTGTCCTGACAACCCCTCTTGCAACCTTGCTAAATCCTCTTTATCCTCAAATCCCTTTTCTTCTTTGATGATAATCTCTATTCCATTCTCTCGGTAACCCTCAAGAATAGGAGTCAAATCCTCCGCCATCCCTCCTGTGGTCCACAAGAGTATCCTTTTAATCTTCGACGCCTTAAGGTATATTGAGCCTGGCATATCCTCTAGCTCAACACTCCACCTGTTATCGTACACCCCATCGACCTTTGACACTTTTATGTTTCGATTTCGATCCAACATAAAAGCAGGCGGGGAAGAAAAGGTTCTAATGTCTAAACCTTTTACCACTTCAGCACCTAATTGCAAGGCCTGAACCACTGGTCGGTAATCAATTAGGTTTTCTAAATTACCAATCTTGGACTCGTATATTCCGTTGTATAAAGGAACAGGCTGAAACCCAATCTTGGCTAACTCCACTCCCCCTTTTACACTGGCCACCCCTGGTAAATCCACAATAACAGCTGTTTCATTGTCATGAACTCGAATAATTTCCTGTGGGATACGACCTGGTTGCAAACTTCCATCAACCAGTAAGGTTTCTTCTTGATGAACAAACAATGCGGGTTTAGCAAACCTTGACCATCTGCCCATCCCATTTAAGGTCCATATTTTAAACAATTCTTTATTTTTCATCTTCATCAGGCCTCCTGTTGCCACAAGCTTTGTCTACTTTGATTCCTTTACCAATACAGGCATCTCACTTGCCTCACTATCTATTTTTGCCCATTTGCTTGCTCTTGCATATAGCCCAGCAAACTCGCCATCTATAACAAAAACTCCAAAGTTTAGGTGCTGTCCTTCTACAGGAATACTCTTAAATATCCTTTGAGCCACCCACTGAATGGGATTCTCCATTGCAGCCTTTCTGATGTCCAAATCCTCTTTTAGAGACAAGGTTCCTGGAATGTTTATTCCTTCTCCAACTCGTCCAAAGGCTGGCTTTAGTATCCATCCTCTCCCTTTCCTTTTGGTGCTGGCACACTTTGTCTCTGGCAGTAGTTGCTTCCACATGGGTACTTCTATCCCAAGCTCATCCCACACCAAAGGAAGTCTTTTTGATTGAGTCAGAAGCGCAATGGGATGATTGCAAGAGGTGGTTTTTGAATGAATAAAGCTACGCCAATCTACCCCTTTTTCATATTCCAACCACTCTACTGGGAAATACCTGACGATTGCTTCCACACCCTCTGCCCTGTGCTCTTTCCATTTAACATGAGCGGGATTACAGTAGAAGGAACGGTAACCCTTTTTCTCCATCAAATCCCCCAGATAGTGCACGATTTGATAGTCCTCCACCGTATGTGTATCATGAAGGTAGGCAATCAACCCTTCTGGCTTTGTAAGCCTAGACAATCGCTCCACCAACAAATCACCGAAATTACCGCTCTGACAATAACCATCAAAATACCTCTGGGCCAATTGTGGCAATAGGGATGCTTCAGGATATCCTGCTGGAACATCACTGTTTACTTCTGAGATTTGCCATCCTTTTGTTGTAGGATGGAAATCAAATCTCATAAAGCGAACATGAGCTGTAGGATCGACTTCGCAGTTACATAGCTCAACGGCCATCTTCTTGGAAATCCCCATCTTCACTGCTAAGTCTGGTCGCTTTTGGAGTAGTCTCTCCATCTGGATGGTTTCTTGATAAAGCGCAACTGCCTTCGCCCTTAGGTCATCCAGCTGGGCAGGTTCTAGAAGGACAACACCATCCGTCACTGTACTCTGCTCTCCTGCTTGCAGGTCCCATTTATACCCATCAAACATTACATCATAACGATACTCTTGAAAGCTTGACGGTGGAATCCTCCCAAGTTGAATCTTCATTAGCCTTTTTCCTTGAAATAATCCCATCTATTTTTCATACCGCTCTTTCAGTTTTTTGTAGTAGCTGGCATTACTTTTATCTCCATCTACACCTTCAAATAAACAGAAGGGTAGACCGTCAAGGTTCTTATGCCTGAGAATACACGCACAACATACTTTATGGTTTGGACATTCTGTTTTTGGGCAAGGACATTCTTTTATTTTTTCGCAGGACATTTTACTTCCTCCATGATTTTTTGTTAAAAACATCAACCTCTTGCTCTATCAATACAGATATTGGATTTTCTTAAGTTTATCACATTTTTATAGAAAAGAAAACTCAAGGAAGACTTCTACAGAAATCAAATCCACAATATGGTATAATTTGCTCTTGAGAATTTTATGGATTTGTGTAATACTGACTAGTAGATTAGGTTCGCCCGGCTAACCGATTTGAGCCTTAAACAATAACTCTTCGAAAGGAATATTGATAGAATGCAAAATGTAAAATCATTACCAGAAAAACTAAAAGAAAAAAAGAGCTTTAACTTAAGTATGATGATTGGATTTGATGGTTTTGTTGACGAAATTACCCATATTGTTGACAAACGAATGGATCATGAAAATTATACTAAGATTCCCACCATTGCTAAATTTGGTGAGCGAATGAGCAATGCTGCAGGACTCAGCACCAATGTGGAATTTGCTCCTGTTTATGCTAAGCTTGGGGGCAATGGCCCTATTCTGGCCAATGCATTAATCGAATACGGTGTCTCTCTAACCTATGTTGGCCTACTAGGGAAACCAAGCATTCACCCTGTATTTGAAGATATGGTTGAAAAATCTAAAGCCATTTACAGCCTTGGTGACCCTGGACACACTTATGCATGCGAGTTTGAAGATGGAAAAATCATGGTGGGCAAGCACGCTACCCTTAGAGATTTAACTTGGGAATCTTTCAAAGAGAGTCTTGGTGGCTTAGAAGGCATTGCCAAAGTTATGGTCGAAAACACCCTTATGGGTATGGTAAATTGGACCATGATTACGCACATGAGTGCCATCTGGGAAGGAATCATAGAGGAAGTATTCCCGTTATTGCCTGAAAGAACCAAGAAACCCTATGTATTCTTTGATCTTGCAGACCCAGAAAAACGTACCAAAGAGGACATTCTTCACGCCATGAGGCTCATCAGTAGGTTTGAAGAGAAATTCCATGCTATTCTTGGATTGAATGAAAAGGAAGCCTTTCATATTGCAAATCTATTTGAGATAGAAATACCAGAAGATGGGGACCGATTAAAAACAGTGGCTACAGGCCTTTATGAAAAAATGGGAATTTACTGCTTGTTGGTTCATCCCGTTCGTAGCGCTTGTTGTGTGATTGATGGAAAGTATTACCATACAGAAGGACCATATTGCCCAAAACCTGTACTGACTACAGGGGCTGGTGATAACTTCAATGCCGGTTTTTGTTTAGGTTTAACCATTGGACTAGACCCTCTCTTAGCTCTTACCTTAGGGGTTTGTACTTCTGGTTATTATGTGCGCAATGCCCACAGCCCAACCTACGACCAAGTAATCCAGTTTGCCCAGAAGTGGGCAGAGGGCAAGGTTGATGGTTAATCCTCTCTTGGAGATAATTAGGATAGGGTTGCCATTCTTTCCATTCATATTGTGAAAAGTCTAGAGGGACAACTATGTTCACAGGCAGAGATTTTGATCTAAAACTCAAAATCTCTGTTTTTTATTCTATTGTTCTCACCTTTGCAGGCATGGGCTTGACTTTGAACTGAAGAAGTGTTAACTGTAAAGGAGGAGCCAATCACATAGGGAAAATTTTGTTTTCTTCTTTCTTTTTCTTTATGTAGAAATAAAGATTTATCTTTGTTAAAATAAGAGAGACAAGTGTCATCTTAAGATAACGGGGGTCGAACTCCCGTTATCTTAAAACTAGAATAAGGAGAATTCACATGAAATATGACTTTGACACCATCATTAACCGCAAGGATACCCACAGTTTGAAACATGATTTTGCTACCATCTTTGGCCACCCAAAAGATGTGATGCCCTTGTGGATCGCTGATATGGACTTCAAGGTAGCCCCTTGCATTACCTCTGCCCTTGAACAACAGATTCACCACGGAATATATGGTTATTCCGAAACCGATGAGAAGTATTTTGAGGTGCTACGACGTTGGTTCTTACGACGCTTTGATTGGCAGGTACAGCCAGATTGGTTGGTGAAAGTTTTAGGGGTAGTTACTGTCATTCACCTTGGCATTCGCTCCTTAACCAACGAAGGGGATGCTATTATTATTCAACAACCAGTTTACCCTCCTTTTGCAGCAGCAGTGACCTCTACTCATCGCAAACTGGTGGTGAATGAACTGTTATTATCCGATAACCGTTACATCATTGATTTTGATGATTTTGAGAAGAAAATTGTGAATCATCAGGTGAAGCTATTTATTCTATGCAGTCCCCATAACCCTGTAGGTCGTGTGTGGACCAAGGAGGAATTGACAAAGCTTGGTGATATCTGCTTACGCCACGGAGTAAAAGTTATTTCTGATGAAATTCACGCAGATATTGTTTATTCTGGAGTTCAACACCATGTGTTTGCCAACATCTGTCCTGAATTCTCTGAGTTTACCATTACCTGTACCGCTCCAAGCAAAACTTTTAACGTTGCAGGGCTACAGTTATCCAATAACTTCATTTCCAACCCTGTCATCCGCAAGGCTTTTATCAAAGAATACTACGCTAGCGGACTGAGCCAATTAAATATTATGGGAATCACTGCTGCAAAGGCAGCATACCAAGACGGGGAAGAGTGGTTAGAGGAGTTGAAAGTTTATTTGGCAGGCAACATCGAATTCCTTCAATCATTTATTGCCGCCAAATTACCATCTGTTCATGTGATCGAACCAGAAGGGACATTTTTGGTTTGGTTAGATTTTCGCAAGCTTGGTTTATCCACAAGAGAATTGAACACCCTTCTGCTAGAGCGGGCAGGCCTGTGGATGAATGACGGAACAACCTTTGGTGCTGGCGGAGAAGGATTCCAACGGATGAACATCGCTTGTCCCCGAGCAACGTTGCTAGAAGCCTTGGAGCGATTGGAACAAGCCATAAGCAATGGGATGTAAAGCCTTGCGCAAGAGACGCATGAATTCGGATATTGAGCACTATGCACGGATGAGAGGAATTCAAGATGGCCCCACAATTAGAACCTACACATCGTATCTTAAAATTAAAAAAAGAGATGCTTAATGAGACACGATTTGTCTCCATAGAGCAAGCGCGGATTATCACGGAAGTCTACCAGAAGAATCCAGAGCTTCCCAGACAACTTCTTCGGGCAAAGAGTCTTGCGGCTGCATTGCATCAGATGCCCATTCGCATCACTCCTGGTGAGTTGATTGTAGGAAATCGCACTCCAGGAGTACGAAGCGGGGTGGTGTTCCCTGAAGCAGGGATATCATGGTTGGCCAAGGAGTGGGATAGCCTTCCCACCCGTCCTCAGGATCCTTTTGGGGTGCATCCTGAAGATACCAAGATTTTCTTTGAAGAAATAGAACCCTTTTGGAGGGGGAAGACTTTACATGACATAATCCTTGCCAAAGACGGCTCACTCATCGATGAAATTTCCATGGTGGTGAAGATTAACCAGAAAGACCATGCCCAAGGCCATATCTGCCCAGACACAAAAGGATGGATAGAAAAAGGACCATCCTTATTGTGCGCTCAGGCGAAAGAAAGACTTGCTAAAGAAACCGACGAAAAAAAGAAAGAGTTTTACCATTCCACCATTCTCGTTTTGGAAGCAGCAATTGATTTTATCCATCGCTATGGAATCATAGCCAGAGAAATGGCAGCGGCTGGCGGGGAATATGCCACCGACTTAGAAGAAGTAGCTAATGTCTGTGAACATCTGGCAACAAGACCTGCCCAGAGTTTTCACGAAGCGCTCCAAAGTACCTGGTTTTTGTATGTGATTTTGCAGATGGAATCTAATGCCAGCTCCTTCTCCCCTGGACGAATGGATCAATACCTTTACCCTTACTATCAGCAAGACATAGAATCTGGGCGAATTGACGATGTCAAAGCCCTTGAACTGATTGAATGTTTGTGGCTTAAATTCAACCAAATCGTTTACTTACGCAATTCTCATAGTGCAAGCTTCTTTGCTGGTTTCCCAATTGGCTTTAACGTGGCCATTGGCGGTCAAACATCAGAAGGAGAGGATGCCACCAATCCTTTAAGTTACCTGATGCTAAAAGCACAGGAACGTTTGTTGCTGCCACAACCCAACCTGTCTGCTCGTTTGTTTGAAGGAAGCAGTCAAGAGTTTCTCTTGGAATGTAGCAAAGTCATCGGCAAAGGAAGTGGCATGCCCCAAATCTTCAATGACAGGAGCATTATTCCAGCGCTGAGGAACCAAGGAATAACCCCAGAAGATGCCACTAATTATGCCATCGTTGGCTGTGTGGAGCTGACCACCCATGGCAATAATCTTGGCTGGAGTGATGCTGCTATGTTCAACGGGGTGAAGGCTCTAGAACTTGCCATCAACGGTGGGAGGTGTCTTGTTGCACAGACCCAAGATCGATCTGGCGCCATTACTGAACCCCCATCAAAAGAAGGACTATCGTCTGAATCTATCCATCATGAGTCGGGAACTGCCAAAGGAGTAGAAACTGTAGAAATTATAAAAACTATCCAACTAGGCCCTAACTTAGGAACTCTAGTGGACTTTCATACTTACGAAGACTTGGAAAAAGCCTTTGCTGAGCAAATTCATCATTTCATCCAGAAGATGTTAGAGGCTTGTAACGTGGTGGAAGAAGCTCACCAGTTGATGCTACCTAGCCCTTTCTTATCTTGTGTGATTGACGATTGCCTTAAAAAAGGCCTCGATGTTACAAAGGGAGGCGCCAAATATAATCTTTCTGGCATTCAATTTATCCAACCTGCGAATATTGCCGACAGTTTAATGGCCATTAAAAAGTTGGTTTACGATGAGAAACGATATACACCCGCGGAGCTCTTAGATGCATTACGTACCAACTTTAGGAATCGAGAGCAGATGCGACAAGTTCTGTTAAATGCTGCGCCTAAATACGGAAATGACTGTGATGAAGTGGATCTTATGGCCGCCAAATGGGTTGAATTTTTCGCGAAGGAGCTAGAAGGAAAATTGAATTTTCGAGGTGGTAAGATTCACACGGGTTTATATACGGTTTCTGCTCATGTTCCCATGGGTCAGAATGTGGGAGCAACTGCTGATGGGCGAAGAGCAAGAGCACCCTTAGCGGACGGTGGGGTTTCTGCTGTTTATGGCCGAGATACCAATGGACCTACAGCATTGCTTAAGTCTGTAGCAAAAATCGATTCCAAACAGTTCAGCAATGGCACCTTACTGAATATGAAATTTTTGCCTAGTTTCTTTGCTACCCAAGAAAGAATAGAGAAATTCGCAAGTTTGTTACGTGGGTTTGTGCATTTGAATATTCATCACGTGCAGTTTAATGTGGTGGACAAAGAAGTGCTTATTGCTGCCCAAAAAGCACCAGAGAACTATCGTAACATTACCATCCGTGTTGCTGGCTATACCGCCTACTTTGTGGAGTTAGCACGAGATTTACAAGACGAGATTATTGCTCGGACAACATTCTATGAACTGTAAAATCATTGAAAGGAGAAGGGTGGCTCTTCACGGTATTCGTGCATTAATGGAAAAAACGTGGTTCTGCCCAAAAAGTGTATGAGAGGTATAATTTTCGATATTCTACGCTTTGCCATTCATGATGGTCCTGGTATACGTTGTACTGCCTTTCTTAAGGGTTGTCCCCTTCATTGCATCTGGTGTCATAACCCCGAAGGAATCTCTTCAGAGCCCGAAATCGCCTATCTTCCTTCCCGGTGCATTCATTGTAGTGAATGTGTTAGAAGTTGTTCTTATGGTGCCATAAACCTCCATGAAGGCTCTATCACTATCGATAGAAAGCGGTGTGTTCGTTGCCTATGTTGTGCACAGATCTGTCCCTCTAATGCTATGCTCCATAAGGACAGAGAGATTACAACAGAAGAATTAATTGAGGAGTTCGCCAAAGATGAAGTCTTCTTTAAGCATTCAAATGGTGGCATCACCTTATCTGGTGGTGAGCCCCTGTACCAACCAGATTTTGTAGCAGAAATTTTAAAGCTGTCTAGAAATCGAGGCTTTCATACGGCGGTTGAAACCTGCTTGTACTCTTCCTGTCATGTTTTAGATAAACTCATCTCCTTACCAGACCTTTGGATTGTAGATTTGAAGGTTATGAATGAGCAATTGCATAAAAAATTAACTGGACAATCCAATTCCTTGATTCTTAGAAATTATGAAAAGTTAGTAGAGGAAAAGTATCCTCTGCTTACCCGACTTCCCATTATACCAGGCTATACTGACTCCGAGGAAAATCTGCTCTCCTTGGGTCACTATATTGCTAAGCTAAATCCAGACGCCACAGTGGAGTTGATGTTTTACAATCCATTAAGTGAAACCAAGTATAAGAATTATAGGATGGATTATTCATTATCTGAATTAAAATCATACATCAGTGTTCAAAAAAAGTCTTACATAGAACTGCTTTCAAGAACGGGAGTGGATATTATCAACACGACAATGTTGTGAAGGCTTTGGAAAACACAGAGTTCCCAAAAGTAACCAGGGCATCATCCAAATCCAGAACAAGAAAAAAGTTGGTTAACCTCTCAACCACAAAGCGTCCCACTACTTTTCAAAAGACAGTCGCAGACCAGGCTTGAACCGTTACACATTCCCAAAATGCGCTTGAACCAAGGCTATTTGCAAGCTACTATTCATTTTATAACCCTCTTTTCATTTTCCCTAAATCATGTCTACTTCTGTAAACTTCTCTTGCTGGTAGCGAAATAATTCCGCATAGCGATATGGATTTTTTAATAATTCCTTTTGTGTACCTATTTCTATCACCTGCCCTTTTTCCATAACTATAATTCGATCTGCTAGAAATACATTAGTAAGCCGATGAGAAATAAATATTGTCATCTTCCCTTTCGTTATTTCTTTCAAGGATTCAAAGATTTTATTTTCTGCCTCTGGATCAAGATTAGAAGATGGTTCGTCTAATACCAATGCAGAGTGATTTCTATAAAGAGCTCTTGCTAGTGCCAGTTTCTGGTGTTGTCCTCCAGAGAGTTCTACTCCGTCCTTGTTAAAAAGACGTGTAAGCTCTACGCTAAAATTATCAGATACTCTTTTAATTATGTCTAAGCAATGAGCATTTAAAAGTGCATCCTTAATATCATTATCTACGTCTGTACGTACATGGCCTATATCGGAGATAACAAAATTTTCTCTTAAAGAAAAACTGTAATTAAACATATCTTGAAAATATACGCTAAAATTTGCTCGTAATGAAAGTAAAGTATACTCTTGGATATCAACTCCGTTAATTTTTATTTTCCCTGAAGTTGGGTTATATAATCTCAGGAGCAATTTTATTAAAGTGGATTTACCTGATCCATTAAAACCAACAATTGCTATTTTCTCTTCTTTTCTAATCGAAAAAGTAACGTTATTTAAAACAAGTAAGTCGGTCAGAGGGTAACAAAATGATACGTTTTCAAAATCGATAGTTTTCACGGCTTGCAAAATTTTTGAACCCGTTTCACTCACATTATTTTTAAAATTTTCAATTGTTTTGTAATTATCCATCTGCATTTTATTATCGTATATATTCACAAGAGAAGATGAAAGCAAAACAATAGACCCCAGTAACTGCATAATCAATCCTGTAAAAAACGAATAATCCCCAACTGTCGTTTCCCCTGCAACTACTTGGAGTGCAATGTGAATTCCAATAAGCACTATAGCAACTGCTGGTAGTAACTCCAACAAAGCAGTTATGATAGCTCGTCTTTTAGTTATTTTTTTTCGTTCAAGAAACAAATTCTTCCAGATGTGTAAATATCTGTTTTTTAGTATCTCTCCTGCACCAAATAAACGTAGTTCTTGCACATATTGCTTATCAATTGTCAGTCCTTGATAGTAATTCATTTGACGCAATCCATTGATTTGCTCTAAATTCAACAGGTACAATATTTTCGTGTATTTTGCTGCAAGAATGGAAGTCGGAATAGCTGTTAAAGTAATAACAACTCCATATAGAGGATTAGCCTGAAACAAAATAGTAAATACGCTCACAAAGGAAATGACTGCACTTACACAGCTTATTGCGCTCCACACCACATATATCGTGGCTTGAGAATCCTGAGTTGCAGTCTGTAATTTGTCGTGGTACTCTGGATTATCAAAATGTTCTAAATCGGCAGAAAATCCGTGCTCCATTAGAACAACCGAAATTTTCCGTCGTAATATTTCTTCATGCATTGACTGGCAATATTGACTTCCTTTTTTTGTTACTGTTTGGATTGCTCCGACAAGAAATATACTAACAAGTAAAACAACTAAGTATCTCTCCACATTAACCACATTGGTTTGTCTTGCTAAGACATTGATAATATTCCTGCCTAAATATGCAATTAAGATTGCCAAGAATGGATTTAGTATCTCCGCAGAAACGCGGAGTATAGTGTAAAATTTTGATGCTCCCCACGATAAATATAAGCACCAGAAGAATGTTTTTATTGTATTTTTGGCTTTTAACAATTACTCACCTCACCTATTACCATTAATCGCTGTAATACAATCGTAAGCTTTCGCTCTCCAATCACTAGTGAACGGTATGACACTCATTACTTTTTATGCAAATGTGAACCCAATAAGACTACCACAACATCAAGCGCGAAAAAAGAGGCGCATTAAAAAAGAAAAGAACTCCTAAAAAAGAAAATATAATATAGCAAAGACCTTCATATCGAATGACTCGTGAGGAGGCTCCATTATTAAAATGGAAACCAATCTCTTTTCCTTTTACTTTTCTAACTATGTAGAGTAATGTTTTAAAAATGAAGTATCCAACCATT
>JGI20163J15578_10000083_pt1 | contig 35501 bp, 27 predicted proteins | sample TergutCu122P1_FD_15578 | JGI IMG/M metagenome (IMG submission 15578)
GTTCTAATAGGAATCTGTAAACTTCCATCACGAACATAATTGGTGGCTAAATTCTGAGAACGAACGGACTTTAATCCTGAAGCCCAGAAAAACATAATGATTCCCGAGCCCACAACTCCTATTCCAAGAGGGATGATAAAGTTCATAATTGTAATCTCTCTAGGCATATTGCCTACATCAAAGGCTTCACCTTGCCTTGCTTGTGCAAGATATTCCTCTACCAAATCAATGAAGAGATGAAAAGCACTGTAAAAATCCCCATCACTTAAATTTGGAATCATTTGATCAAGGATTCGATTCCATCCTGCGTCAGTAAAAGCCACCGTTCCAAAACCTGAAGTAGCAATATACACATCTCGCATGTCCATGCTGATTAACAAGATAATTCCATCTTCATCTGCTCCAAATCCATATCTATAGTGGATAAAAAAATCATAAGCAAAGATGTGAGGATCCGCATTTGAAATCTGAGGAACATCTCTGGCGGTTCGATAATCAGGAACCGTTACAATGGCCACACCAAACTGCTCTCGGTTACTGATTTCATCTAAGCGTCTTAGAATCTCTGCTTGCTCAGTCGAACTTAAGAGCTCTGCCTCGTCTACTAATCGAGGGGCGGCCCCTAAGGCTCTCATAGGAAGAAGAAAGCTGATGAGGATGGCAACGATTATTAATAAAGTTAACTTTCTGTTTTTCATGATGCTCTTCCCCCTTCCTTATCCTATGAACCACATGGCAACAAAACTTAACACACTAATGATTCCTGTAAACAAAGCAAAATACCTAACAAGTGCCCCTTTATCTAAAGGCAAATCTCCAACAAACTTCCCAGTTTGTCCATTCATGGCAAAAACATATTGTTTCCCTCGCCAGGTGGTGTTCAATCGCCACACTGGCAATAAAGCATACTTTACCTGACCGTTACTTAACTTTAGATTAGAACTAGTTTGAGTAACGGTTGCATATCCTTGTACGGTGTTTCTGAAAGCTTGTTCCGTGGTTGCTCTAATTCGTTGATTGGCTCTGCCTTCACTTTCCTTTGCGCCAATGTCATATTTATTGGCTACAAATCCAGCCAAGAATGCAGAGCTAAACTTTTGATTGTCTCTATAATTGTAAGGTTCAATAGATTCCATTAAGTCTTCAGGCATCTTGGTGGAACCATCCACGGGGACTTTATCAAAGGCCATACTGCCTCCACGGAGAATATCAAAGTGGCTGGTTTCGATAAAGTCAAAATCTCGATTGCTCCATTTTCTTACTCGGGTTCCTCGGTAGTGGACTCTTCCATTGACCTCTGCGTCAAAAAGCCAGAAAGGCACGTAGACTCCTTTTACCTCGTCAATATGATTCTCACTTTTAAAAACCTTAGGCAACAACCGTTTGCCTTTGAAGTGGTTATATAACCCTTCCTTAGCAGCGGCCTTGTTTAACTTGAAAGGAATCACGTAATCTGGCCGTAATTCACCCGATAGATTCCCAGACATCACCACCTGATTGTCACAGAAGGGGCAACTAGAAGCAACGGTAGTGCGGTCTGTAGCAATCTCTCCGCCACAGGACTGACACACGTACACCACCATGTTGTTTCCTTCTTCATCCTGCCACTGATTGCTGGTATCCAAGTTCCAGTTTAACTCATCTGAACCTTCACTGGCCAGCTCCTCTTCCATCTCACGGATGGAAGCCATGTCAAACTCAGTATCGCAGTAAGGACACCTCATTTTTTGGATGTTGCTGTCAAACTCAATTGAACCTCCACAGGAAGGACATTTGAATTGTTGTAAATTCGTCATAAACTCTCCTTTAACTCTTTCATAATAACATATATAATTGGGACTGATTTAATTCATCAAATCCTTTAAAGTGTAGTTGATGCTTGAGAAGAAACTTTCTCTCTTGCTCTTCTGATTAAAATCGACTGAGCAGTGTTTATTATAGCAAATATCACTAGCATCATAAGTATAACTGTCCTTGCAAAAAGAACATCAACACCGAGTATATTAAGTCCTGTGCGCAGCACTTGCTCATATAAAACCCCTATCAAGATTCCTACGAATATGCCCTGGCCACCACGAAGGGAAATTCCTCCTATGATTGCCGCTAATATGGTCAATTCCACATAGCCAGTGCCCATTAATGATGAAACCCCTCCTAATCGAAATACAATAAATAACCCTGCCAGCCCTGCACACAGTGCACTCATCATATAGACTTTTACAGTGTTCAAAATGACAGCAACTTTTGGCAATTCTTTAACATTTAGAGCATTGCCTAGTGCATATATCCCCTTCCCTATTTTTGTCACCTCTAAAACAATCCATACAGCCAATGATAACAAAAAAACAAGAAATGAAATTGTCAAAAGGGTAGATCGCTCTACGCGAAGTAAGTCGTGCAACGGTATCCACCTAATACCATCACTAAACACCCCTCCTAATCCTATGACTACTTTCATAATGACTAAAGTAATCACAATTGCTGGTAACTTCAGTTTTACTAGAGTGAAGATTTTTGATGTTGTATCAGGTAATAACATTAGCTTACATCTTGCCACCAATAAGCCATTTATCCCTCCAATTGCAATACAAAATAGCAATGCAACGACAATTGCAACTCCCAGACCAACACCTCTGTTAATCAACGCTCCCATAATCAGAGAACTGGTTACCATTGTTGCTCCTATGGAAAGGTCAACATTGCCAGACAACATGACAGCTGCCTGTCCCATTACAAGAAGTAAAAAAGGAGTCATTTGCAATACCATGTTAGTAAGTCCTGCTGGAGTAAATATAAAAGGAGCCATGAAATATAAATTATAGCACATCACAATAAAGAAGAAAATTGTAATGAAAGGAAGTTCAGCTATTCTCATTTGGAAAAAACTTTTTTTATGGTTCATAGTATTTTATCCTCTCTATAAGTTGCTGTAAAATTTCACCCCCTCAAAAGCAAAATGTTCACTCAGCATTATTGTAGTGATTCAAGAAGCTATTCCTTTAACTAAAGGCCTGGCCACAGTTCTGACAAAATCTTGGCACTTGACTAGGATCTGCTGGCACCCAACCACACTGTCCACAACTTGCTGGCGCTGCAGGTTCTATTCTTCTTGTGCCACACTTCTGGCAGAAGTTCCCATTATTTTGTTGTCCACATTCTGAGCAGAACCAGACATCTCCACCTACAGAAGGTGGTCCAGCTGACTGTACTTGTTGTTGCTGGGCTTGCTGCTGTGCTTGTTGCTGGGCTTGTTGCTGGGCACCCATCTCAAATAGGTTTCCTGCATTCATGCCACCAGCCCCTGCTGCCATTCCCATGCCCATGAACCCAGTCATGGCACCCCCTTGATTGCTGGCTGCTGCCTTCATGGCGTCTCCTTGAGCACCAACCAGTGAGGCGGCTGCCATAGTCGGGTCGCGGAACATGGCAGTTCGTTGTGCTTGCTTAATCATCTCCGCGTCTTCTTCTGGTAAAGTGATTGGATTCAAAGCTACAGATACCACTTCTAGCCCCCTGAGTTCACTCCACTTTTTGGTCAAGGCTTCATTGAGGAAATCCTTTAACTCTGTTACATGAGCAGGAAGAGCACTTGGACGCACTTCCATGGCAGAAATCTTAGCAAAGGCAGGTTGTAAGGCAGAGACAAATTCTGTTTTTAATTGCCCCTCAATCTCTCCTCTGCGATATTCTCTTTCTACGTTCCCTGCTACGTTGGTATAGAAAAGCAAGGGGTCAGATAATCTGAAAGAATACACTCCACTACAACGAACGGACACATCTACATCTAATCCAATGTTTCTGTCCACTACTCTAAAGGGAATTGGGTTTGGGGTACCAAATTTATTCCCTACTAATTCTTTGATGTTAAAATAATAAATTCTCTGGTCCTTTCCAGTGTCGCCTCCAAAGGTAAAACGCTTCCCGATGGTGTGGAAAGTGTTTACGATTCCTTCACTTAAGCCCCCAGTAAAGATGCTGGGCTCAGTAGAAGCGTCCCATACAAACTCCCCAGGCTCGGCACATACTTCCACAATCTTCCCCTGCTCTACAATGATCATACATTGACCATCAGCAACGGCTATCACCGAACCACTTACAATCAGATTGTCACTTCCTTTAGTGTTGGCGGAGCGTTTCTGTTGTCTCTTCTCTCCTTTTGTCATCAGTACATCATTGGCAATAGCTTCACAATAGAAGAAATCCTTCCATTGATCTGCCATTGTTCCTCTTGCTGAACCTAATGCTGCTCTAATTAATCCCATATTTTTCTTTTTGCATGAGGATTTGTTTTCTCATGCTCTCCTTTCTTTGATAGAACACTTTTGGCTACCCATGCACCCCTATTATTGCGGCTGGTTTTCCAAAAGCACCTTGATGATATTTTAACGTGTTCTGCTATTGTTCACTTGCTTTATCCGACTTCATCTTGTACTTACTTGGCTTTATCTGCTTTAATCAGTTCTCTTACTCCTTCAACTGCTACCCGAATGGCCACATCTGTATCATGAACCACGGGGTTTTCCATTCCTCGCTTGGCTCGCTCTTGATTGGCTACTACTAGGAATACACTTCCCGCTCTAACCTTTAAGTAACTGGCCACAATAAACAAGGCGGCCGACTCCATCTCAGACGCTTTAGCCCCTAATCTGCACCACGCTTCCCACTTGTTTTCAAGCTCATAACTTACAGGCTTAGTCCCTGGGGAATGTTGTCCATAGAAGGAATCTTTACATTGCACCACTCCAACGTGGTAATTTGTTCCCACATTTTTAGCTCCTTGAATCAAAGCTTTCGTCACATCAAAGTTGGCTACTGCGGGGAATTCAATAGGTGCGTACTCTCTAGAGGTTCCTTCCATGCGGATGGCTCCTGTGGCCACCACTACATCGCCACTTTGCACCTCTATGTCCATGCCACCGCTGGTTCCAATCCTTACAAAGGTGTCTGCTCCGCACATGACCAACTCTTCTACAGCGATGGCTGTGGAAGGACCACCAATGCCTGAAGAGGTTACACTAACCTTCTCTCCTTCTAAAGTTCCTGTGTAAGTGATATACTCCCTGCTATCTGCCATCATCTGTGGATTGTCCAGATACTTGGCAATCAACTTACAACGCTTGGGATCTCCTGGCATAATTACATATCTTCCCACATCTCCAGAACCCACTTGAATATGATATAGCTTTCCTTTTTTTTCTGAATAATCAACCATGTCTATCTCCTTTATTCACCTTTCAATTTAAGTCTCTACTGACTATTTCGTTGTATTTCGTCCTTATCATCACTGTCCATCGTTCTTCTTCCTCGAACCACTTGCAAAGGTATAACTGCTTGCAGTTATAACCCATAGAATATAGTACTCCCTAGTGAAAGAATTATATCTTGCTAGGAGTTAAAAAACCCCTAAATTAAGATTAACCATATATTCGATTGTTGTCAAGGTTTTCCACGGTAGTTTTTTCTTGCAAAAGAAACAGTTATGGTATAAAATGAGTTATCGATATTTCAGTAATAAATAGTTAACAACTGAAAAGATATCATAAAAAAAAGAAAAAGAATTAAGGAGGTTATAAGAAAATGGTAAAAATCAAAAGGTTTGGGTTACTGATTCTAGTGATTACTCTCATCTCTGTGCTGGCTGCATGTACACCTGATGATGATGTGGTTGATGAGGTAGTAACAGCGGAAGAAGAAGAGGAGGAGGTTGTTGAAGTAGAGGCACCCACCCCTATTGAGGAGCAAGCGGGATTATATTGGATGCCTACAGCTAGAATTGAAGGGCCAGCTCCTCCAGACCCAGTAAATGACAATGTAATTGTAATTGGTGTTGATGGTGCTTTCCAAGAAAGATGGAACCCATTCATGGCAGAAAGTGCTTATGATAACCAAGTCATCAGACAAGTATTTGGTGCCCTCATGACTCGTGATGAGTCTGGCGCCTTGGTTCCACATTTAGCAGAATCTGTGGACTTTGAGATTATCGATGGAAATACCCTTTATACCATTACTTTACAAGAAGGTCTTGTATTCTCTGATGGCAGCCCTATCACTATTGACGACTGGATCTACAGCCTTTATGTTCGTGCCGACCCAAGTTTTACAGGACCATCGGCCTTAATTGCTGGTGAGAACCTTATATTCGGGGTACGTGAATACTTCTATGATGACCCTAACTATTCTGTAAGATTAGCTGAGATTGAAGAATCTGCTGCTCGTTTTGCTACTGATGTGATTACTTTAGAAGATTTTACATACTATGCCGAGCAAACTGATGTTGGCGGCTGGATCGAGTGGGATCCTGTAGGATGGATGGAAGATGAATGGGATGATGAAAGATTAGAAGATCTTGACCCAGACGATGCAGATGCTGTAAAAGCACTTTTCATCGAGTTTATCTATGAGTTTTACTTAGATTTCCATGATGTTTATACTTGGTACAAGGAGCCTCAAATCCTTCAAATGGCTATGGACAACCTAGAAGATGGAGTAACTGTACCTTCCATTGAAGGAATTACAAGAGTTGATGATTTAACTGCTACCGTTAAAGTTGAAGGCGTTCACTTCGATGGTCTTGCAGGACTTGCTTCCTTTAATGGTTCTGGCCCAATTGTATCTCGTTACTTCTATGGTCCTTTTGAAAAAGGTGATGTAACTCCTGTTACAGGTAACTTCAACCCAACCGTAGGTTCTGGTCCTTTTGTTTGGACTGGATTTGCTAACAACATTGCAACCGTAGTATCTAACCCACTTTATGTTCAAGGAGTACCAGCCACAGGCACCATCCGTTGGCAATATGTACCTTCGGAAGACATTGTAACTGCATTAATTTCTGGTCAAATAGACATTGCCAATCCAGTAGCAAGTATTCCTAACTTAGAAGATCTAAGAGCTGCTGACAATGTGGAATACTCATTGTTAGATAATGCAGGATATCTCTATGTTGGCTTCAATCACGACAATGTTGAACATGACGTTCGTAGAGGATTCGCTCACTTGATGAACCGTGCTCCATCTGTAGAAGCCTTCTTTGGTGACCTTGCCGTAATTATTGAAAGACCAATGACCACCATCTTGGCCGAGTATCCTCATGATGCAGAAGAGGTTTACGGTTACGATGTAGAGGCTGCTTTAGAATTCTTCTTAGCTGCTGGTTACACCCAGGAAGGTGGACAGTTGGTGGATGAGAATGGCAATCAATTCTCTTACAACATCTTCATCGCTGGTGGTGGAGTTGGAGATCACCCTGTATCTCCAATGGTTACTCAAGCGCAAGTAGATGTAGCTTCCCTTGGAGGCGAATTGATTATCCAAGACGTTCCATTTAATGTTCTTCAAGCAGCTATGGATGACGGAACCGCTGACATGTTTGTACTGGCATGGGGGGATGTGTTTAACGCAGACAAATCTACTCAGTTCCACTCTACAGGCGGTCAGAATCGATTCAATGTAAACAGCCCAAGAATGGATGATTTACTTACACAAATACAGGAAGCACTTGACCTTGAAGAGCGTACGGCATTAGTTGCGGAGATGTTAGATTATGCCATGTATCTTGTAATTGAATTCCCTGTATATCAACGTCAAAACTTACTGGCATTCTACACAAGATTCCTAGACACTAGCACCTTGCCTGTTCATTCAACTCCGTTCTTTAACTATGAGAACGTGCTATGGCAATTGGCCACTTCACAATAAGTAACACAGAACTATAGTATGTTAAAAACAATAGGTATTATAGTTCTGTCATAACAAAGAATATAGCTTGTCCCGCACTTTATCAGCTGGGCAGGCTGTTCTTTGTTAATGTTGGAGGTTCTATGGTGTTCACCTTACGCCAAGTGTTATGAGGTGATTACTACTCCATACAGAATGATTACTTATTTATGAGGAGGATTGTCAATGCGACAATATATTATACGAAGACTGATTATCAGTATTATCACTCTACTTGGGGTTACCATGATGATGTATACCCTTATACGGTCTATGCCTGTAGATTTTGTGACCATCCAAACCGCAGGCAATCTTAATGTTACAGAAGCTCAACGAGAAGCCATGCGTCAAGCTTATGGATTAGCGGATTCTATTCCTGTAGGTTACGTACGATGGCTGGGAAGTGTTCTACAAGGAGACTTAGGAACTTCCTTTATGTTTGGGCGACCTGTAAGTGAGGTTTTAATTCAATATATGCCCATCACCGCCACTGTAGCAGGGATTGCTCTTTTCTTTCAACTGCTGTTTGGCATCCCCTTAGGCATCTTAGCTGCCAGAAAACGGAATACCAGAATTGATTATGCCATTACAGCCTTTGTATTTATCGGCATTTCTTTGCCTTCCTTTTTCTTTGCCGCTATGCTAAAGAGAACCTTCGGTTTTCATGGTCTTAACTTACTGCCTACTTCAGGAATGCTTAACCCAAGAATCATCTATGATGGGTTTACCTTTGCTAAATTCCTGGATTATACCCGGCACTTAATCATGCCCATTACCGTTTTTGTCATTACCAGTTGCGGAATATGGGTACGTTTCACCAGAGCCAATATGATTGAAGCATTAAATGCAGATTATATGCGAACCGCACGAGCCAAAGGGGTTCCTGAGCGAGTGGCGGTTTATAAGCATGGCTTTCGGAACACTTCCATTACCTTGATTACTCTGTTAGGTGCTTCCCTGCCATCATTATTCATCGGAGCTTTTATTACCGAGTCTATTTTTGCCATTGAAGGTTTAGGCAATATTGGATTAAGAGCGGCACACCAAGCAGATATTCCCTACTTAATGGGCTTTAACTTGTTACTTGCTTTCTGTACCGTTTTGGGCTTTTTCATTGCAGACATCATGTATGCAGTGGCTGACCCACGGATTAGATTGAGTTAAGGAGGGAGGGTATGATGGAAAAAAATAATAAGTTTAAGTTTAACGAAATGAATAATGATAACATGAGCCCCAATGAGTTAGAAACCGAAAGAATCAACTTAGAGAATGAGGATCTTGATCAGCTGTTTGAACCTCAGTGTTTTAAGGAGGTTGCTGAAATCGCTGAACAGCAATTGTTTATGAGCCCACGCCAGATTATTATGCGAAGATTTCTTCAGAATAAACTGGCTGTTATAGGCTTGTGTATCCTTGTCTTTATGTTTATCTTTTGTTTTATTTTCCCTATCTTCTATCCTTACAGTGAAACTGAATTATTCTATATTCACAGGGAAACGGGAGAGCGTCTAAGGGGATATCAAACGGATTTGATTGGAGATTCATTGTTGGCTAGACTGCAGCCCATGAGTTCTCAAAACCTTCTTGGAACCAACGAGATGGGACAAGACATGTTGGCAAGACTGATGTATGGAGGGCGAGTGTCCCTTCTGGTCTCTTTAACGGTTATCTTTACCTGTCTCATCATTGGCGTGACTTTAGGTGGCTTGGCAGGATATTTTGGTGGCATCATCGACATGATTGTCATGCGTCTCTGCGACATTGTGTCATCTATACCTTTTGTCCCTCTGATGTTTATTGTATCTTCTTTGATGTTGTTGCTTTCTATTTCACCGGAGAATAAGATCTTCTATACCATGATTGCCATTGCGCTACTCTACTGGACCATGGATGCTAGAATTGTTCGAGGGAACATCTTATTCCTTAGAGAAAGCGAGTACATGCAAGCGGCAAAAGCAACAGGAATCAAGCCAAGGAACCAGATTTTTAGACATTTGCTTCCTAACACGCTCCCTTCCATTATCGTTAACTCTACCTTGAATCTTGGAGGAATCATCCTGCTGGAATCGGTACTTAGTTTCTTGGGAGTAGGAGTAGGAGTACCTTTTGCTTCTTGGGGGAATATGGTTGCCATGGTCAATAGTAACGAAGTGGTGCGCTTCCACCCTCATGTGTGGATTGCTCCTGGACTTTGTATTTTATTAGTGGTGTTAGCCTTTAATTTTGTTGGTGACGGTCTAAGAGATGCAACAGACCCGAAAGCTAGGAGGTAGGTGAAAATGACGAATCTAATAAAAGACAGAAATAAAAAACTAAGAAAAGTCCAGAAGGAAAACAAGGCTGTTTTTAGAGCTTACAACAAAGCCAAAAGACGCCAAGTTCCAAAAGAAGCCTATTTAAAGGAGATGGAAAACAAAGAAAATGTACTGGAGATTCGTAATCTTCAAACCAGCTTTTTCACCGACGTAGGAACTGTTCGAGCAGTAGATGGTGTAAGCTTGGATATTCCTTTTGGGAAAACCGTAGGAATTGTTGGAGAAAGTGGCTGTGGAAAATCCGTAACCAGTATGTCCATCCTGCGGCTTCTTCAAGAACCACAAGGGCAGATTGTAGGTGGCAGTATCTTGTTTAATCGAGGAGAGGGAGGCGGCGTTGACTTAGCAAAAGCACCTGCTAAAGTGCTCAATGAGATTCGAGGGAAAGAGATTTCTATGATTTTCCAAGAGCCCATGACCACCTTGAATCCCATTATGACCATTGGCAAGCAGTTAGATGAAGTGATTCTCTATCATAATGTGAATAAACTCTCTAAAAAAGAGATTGCCAAGAAAAGTGTTGAAACCTTAAAACTGGTTGGGATTGCAGACGCTGAGGGAGTCTACAAAAGATATCCTCATGAATTATCAGGAGGGATGCGGCAACGTGTGGTCATCGCCATGTCCTTAATGTGTGACCCGAAATTAATCATTGCCGATGAGCCTACTACTGCTCTTGACGTTACCATTCAAGCCCAGATACTAGAACTTTTAGCAGAGATAAAAGACAAAGTAAAGATGTCCATTATCCTGATTACTCATGACTTAGGGGTTGTTTCTGAGATGTGCGATTATGTAGCGGTAATGTATGCGGGTCGAGTAGTTGAGTTTGGAACCACTCACGAAGTGTTCAAGAACTCCAGCCATCCCTATATGCATGGACTTATGCTCTCTCGTCCAACTGGTGGAGAAACTGGAGAAAAACTTTTTGCCATTACAGGAAACGTTCCCAACCCCATTCAACTGCCAGACCACTGCTATTTTAGAAATCGTTGTGACCAAAGTATACGGGCATGTGCCAAGGAATATCCTCCTGTATTCAGGCTGTCCGATACCCATCAGGTATCCTGTTGGCGCTATCTTGAGAAGGGAGGGTTGCATTCATGAGTGAACAGCAAAAATATGAGAATGTTTTAGAAGTAACCAACTTAAAAAAATACTTCCCTATTACAAAAGGCGTCATGAATAAAGTCATTGGTCATGTAAAAGCGGTTGATGATGTCAGCTTTACCATTGGGAAGCGACAAACCTTTGGTCTTGTAGGAGAAAGTGGTTGCGGTAAAACCACAGTAGGACGTACTCTCCTTCGCTTGGTAGAACCAACAGAAGGGAAATCCATTATCTGTGGCCATGACATTTTCTCCATGGAACGGGAAGAACTGAGAAGACTTAGACCTCAGATGCAGATTATCTTCCAAGACCCTTATTCTTCCTTGGATCCTCGTCTTCATGTAGGTGAGATTATCGGCGAAGCAGTTAGAGAGCATGGACTAGTCCCTAAGAACAAGTTAAAAGATTACGTACTAGAAGTCATGGACAGCTGCGAGCTACGCCCTTACCAGTACGAGCGATTTCCTCATGAGTTCTCTGGTGGACAACGTCAACGGATTTGTATTGCTAGGGCTTTGGCTCTGAATCCAGAATTGGTAGTGGCAGATGAACCGGTTTCAGCATTGGATGTGTCCGTTCAGGCTCAGATTATTAATCTGATGCAAGATATTCAGGAAAAGCGTGGATTAAGTTATCTCTTTATCTCCCATGACCTGTCGGTGGTTGAGCATATCTCCGATTTTATTGGGGTAATGTACTTGGGGAATATTGTAGAGACGGCACCAAAGAAAAAGTTCTTTGCTCATCCTCGTCATCCTTATAGTTTGGCCTTGCTAAGCGCAGTGCCAATACCTGACCCAGATGTGAAGATGAACCGTGTGATCCTAGGAGGTGATATTCCTTCGCCAGCTAACCCGCCATCAGGTTGCAAGTTCCATACCCGATGCAACTATGTTCAGGATGTTTGCAAGGAGGAGATACCCGCCCTAGAAGAAGTAGAGTCTGGCCATTTTGTGGCTTGTCACTTGAAAGACCAATTTTAACAACAATTGCGTTGATCGCATATCAGANTAACGCTACNNTTTAGACCGTCAGAAGGCTTGCCATTAGATTGACAACTCGCCTGACGGTCTGACCTATTACAGGTGCTTTATTTGCTGTTTTTGATGGAAGCTTATGATGTTATTGTTGTACTTTTATGATATACTACTAGAAGAATAAAGTGAGCATCCATTATATTCGGTCTTTTATATGTATGATACAAGCGTCAAAATACCTTTTGACGCTTACATCTATGTATTAAGAAAACAACAGGGACAAGAGATATTTTGGATAGATCACAAAAATACGATAAGGAGACTTGCTATGAAATTTCAAGATTATCAATACCAACGGATTAACATTGAAGATATGGGAATGCAGATTGCCCAGCTAACCACACTATTAAACGATGCAACAAGCTATCAAGAATTTCTCCAAGCTTTTAAGGAGGCAGAGAAACTGCTCTCCCATGCCTCCACAATGGAAAACCTTAGCTATATTCGTCACTCCATTAACACCAAGGATGAGTTTTACGACAAAGAGAATGACTTTTGGGATGAGCATGAGCCCTTTTTACAAAAGTTTCTTGTGAGCGTGGTCAAGGCGGTTTTGGATAGTCCTTATAAAGAGGAACTTAAGAAAGACGTTCCTGAAACCTTCTTCCTGATTGGGGAGAACGCACTTCGTTCCTTTGACGAAAGTATCATGGAAGATTTGCAAGAAGAGAATCGCTTAACCAGCGAATATGACAAGTTAATTGCCAGTGCTCAGATTGAATTTGACGGCAAAACGTGTACCTTGGCCTCTCTCATGGCATACTTTGAAAACCCTAAGGAAGAAGTTCGAAGAGCAGCTTTTGGGGCTTACTGGGGTTACCTAGAGGAGCAAGAAGCCCAGCTGGATCACATCTATGATCAGTTGGTAAAACTACGAGATAAAATCGCCAAGAAATTAGGCTTTGACAACTTTGTGGAGCTAGGTTATATTCGCATGGATCGATTTGGCTATCATCAAGAGGAAGTGGCTACCTACCGTAGGCAAATCTTAAATGACGCTGTACCTGTAGCCAATAAGCTGTACGAGGCACAAAGAGTTCGTTTGGGGTTGGACAAAATGTTGGCTCACAATAACGATTACGTGTTTAACACTGGTAATCCAACGCCAAAGCACGACAAAGACACCATGGTAGGAATCGCCAAAGAGATGTATCATGAAATGTCTGCAGAAACTGGTGAATTCATTGATTTTATGATTGAACGAGAATTGTTAGATTTGGAAGCAAAACCAGGGAAAATGGCAGGAGGATATTGCACCTATATCTCTAACTACCAGTCTCCCTTTATCTTTTCTAACTTCAACGGAACCTCAGGGGACGTAGACGTACTTACTCATGAAGCAGGACACGCCTTCCAAGTGTATTGCTCAAGATGGATTAAACCTGAAAACTGCATCTTCCCTTCTTCTGACGGAGCTGAGATACACTCTATGGGAATGGAATTCTTTGCTTGGCCTTGGATGGAAAGATTCTTTGGTGAGGACGTAGACAAATATTACTATTATCACTTGGCAAGTACCATTAAATTCTTGCCTTATGGTGCTTTAGTAGACCATTACCAACATGAAGTTTACAATCATCCAGAGATGTCTATTGCCCAGCGCAAAGATACTTGGAGGCGACTGGAAAAGCAATATCTGCCTCATAAAAACTATGAAGAAGTTCCATTTTTAGAGAAGGGAACTTGGTGGTTCAGGCAGTTGCATATCTTCAATTATCCTTTCTACTACATTGATTATACCCTAGCTCAAGTAGTGGCCTTACAGTTTTGGAGACGATTGCAAGAAGGTGACGAAAAAGCCTTTGAGGACTACCATGCCATCTGCAAAATTGGCGGTAGCAAGATTTTCACTGATATTGTAAAAGCAGCAAACTTGAAATCTCCTTTTGAAGAAGGGTGCTTAGTCGATGTGATGAAGCTGGCGGATCAGTACTTGGAGAATATCCAAGTAAAATAAGTCTGGCGAGGGTCAAACCTTTGTGACTTTCAGAAGACATAATTTTATACGAACCACTACAACGGCCGATTTTGCAAAAATATCTTAACAAAATCGGCCGTTTATATCCTTAGTTTCGCGACATAATTTTAGCTCATTTATACATCTCCTTAATTTTCACCATTTACTTCATGTGAGTCTAAACTTGACTCTCTAGCACCACCTTGGCCTCGGCCAATGCTTCATCGATTCCTGCTGGATTCTTGCCTCCTGCTTGTGCCATATTAGGGCGACCACCGCCGCCACCGCCAACTTTTCCTGCAATGGCTTTAATCAGGTTCCCTGCATGGGCTCCTTTTTCCATGGCTCCATTAGTAGCCGTGACCATCAGATTGACTTTACCTTCTGCGGCAGAAGCAAGCACTACAACTCCTTCCCCTAACTTGTCTTTCAACTGATCTCCTAGGTCTCGTAGGGCATTCATATCTACATCTTCTAACTTCTGAGTCAGAAGTTTTACGCCTTTAACCTCTACCACTTGATCCATGATATCTCCAAGGGACTCTCCAGCCATCTTCCGCTTGAGGCTTTCTAGTTGTTGTTGTAGGGATTTGTTCTCGTTGATTAAGCTGCCTACTCGCTCTGGCAGATTCTCTATCTTAGTTTTCATTAACTTGCCAATCTCAGCCAAGTGTTCTTCCCCTGTCCTGTAAAAGCTTAGTAACCCTGTTGAAGTTACTGCTTCTATTCTTCGCACTCCAGCAGCAATTCCTGTCTCTGATAGTACCTTTAGAGCCATAATCTCTATGGTATTGTTTACATGGGTTCCACCACAGAGCTCAATGTTGTCTTCCCCCACAGATACAACTCTCACATCGTCACCGTATTTTTCTCCAAACAAAGCTACTGCCCCTTTATCTTTTGCCCCATCAAGAGACATGACTTCTGCTTCTACCTTAAGGGCTCTCGCAATCTCTTCATTCACATTCTTTTCTACTTGCTGCAACTCTTCTGGTGTTAAAGCAGAAAAATGGGTAAAGTCAAATCGTAATCTCTTATCATTTACATGAGAGCCTGCTTGCTCTACATGAGAACCCAACACCTTTTTTAATGCTTTGTGGAGAAGGTGAGTGGCAGTGTGGTTTCTGGCCGTTAACAGGCGCTTCTCTGGTTGAACTTGAAGATTGACTTTTTCTCCTACGGTGATGGTTCCTTCTTCTACTACTCCTACATGACCAATCTTGCCGCCCAACAGAGCGATGGTGTCTTCTACAATAAAGGTTCCTTCTGGTCCGCGAATGGTTCCTTTATCCGCTTCCTGTCCACCACTGGTAGCGTAGAAGGTCGTTTCCTCTACAAATAGGGTTCCTTTTTCACCTTTAAACAGGGTCTCTACTAACTCTGTTTCCGAAGTGATGACGGTAACTTCAGAATCCACATTCAGGTAGTTGTACCCCACAAACACGCTAGTTACTGCAGGGTCGATCAAATCATACACCGTGGCGTCAGCACCGCTAAAGTTGCTTACTGCTCTGGCCTGCCTAGCTGTGGTTCTTTGAATCTCCATGGCCTCATTAAAGCCGTCCACATCTACTTCAATGCCGCGCTCCTCTAGAATCTCCTTGGTTAGATCCAGAGGGAAACCATAGGTATCGTATAATCTAAAAGCGTCTGTCCCTGCTAGTGTAAGAGAGGGAGTTTCTTTTTCTTCTTTTTCTTCTTTACTTCCGTCCTTTTCAGAGTATACACTTTTTCCTGAGCTCTTCTCTAAATCTTCAATCATTCCTTCTAGAATACTGAGTCCTTGATCAATGGTTTTGGCAAACTGCTCTTCTTCAATTCCAATCACTTTCAAGATAAAATCTTGCTTTTCAAAGAGTTCAGGGTAACCGTCCTTGGAACCATCGATGACAGATTTGGCAAGGATTGAAAGAAAACCTTCAGGCATTCCCAGCAATCTTCCATGACGACAAGCACGTCTTAGTAAACGTCGAAGCACATACCCACGACCTTCGTTGGAAGGCATGATTCCATCTGAAATCATAAAAGTTACTGAACGAATATGATCCGTAATTAATCTTATAGAAACATCTGTGGTATATTCTTCCCCATATTTTACATTAGCCAAACTACACACATGCTCACGTAATTTTAACACCGTATCTATATCGAAGATAGAAGGAGCATCTTGAACTGCGGCTGCTAGACGCTCTAGTCCCATACCTGTGTCAATGTTTTTCTGATCCAGTTCTATGTAATTGCCTTTCCCATCTCCATCAAACTGAGTGAATACATTGTTCCATACTTCAATGTAACGGTCGCAATCACAACCTACAGTACATCCTGGATCGTCACAACCGTACTTCTCTCCCATGTCGTAATAAATCTCTGAACATGGACCACATGGCCCTGAGCCATGCTCCCAGAAGTTATCTTCCTTGCCAAACTTGAAGATTCGCTCCGCTGGCGTGCCCATCTCTTCATTCCATATTTTATAGGCCTCTTCATCCTCCATATAAACAGAAGGATACAAACGGTCAGGATCAAGACCCACTACTTCTGTTAAGAACTCCCAAGACCAAGCCAAAGATTCTCTTTTAAAATAATCCCCAAAGGAGAAGTTTCCTAACATCTCAAAAAAGGTCCCGTGGCGAGCAGTTTTTCCTACGTTTTCTATATCCCCTGTCCGAATACACTTCTGACAGGTGGCCATTCTTACGTTGGGCGGAATCTCCTGCCCTGTAAAATAAGGCTTTAAAGGTGCCATCCCTGAGTTGATTAATAATAAACTTTTATCGTTATGAGGCACCAAAGAATAACTTTTAACTACTGTATGTCCTTTACTTTCAAAAAACTCCAAAAACATCTGCCTTAATTGATTTACTCCATATCGTTCCACTTTTTTACTTCCTCCTGGCTTTCTCCTAGTATTTTTTTTCATCTGTCTATTCATTAAATCTTTTTTTCATTACTTCTCTATCTACTAGCACTTGTTTCAATACAATCACATCTATTTTACTGATTTCACCTTATATATTCCACCATCTTCTTGATATGCTCTGGCGTGGTGCCGCAACACCCTCCGATGATGTTTGCTCCTTTGTCTACCATCTCTTTCATAGCTATGGCAAACTCTTCTGGTTCTACATCATAGTATGGTTTCCCATCCCTTACCTTGGGAAGTCCTGCGTTTGGTTTCATAATAATCGGCAATAAGGTATTTTCTTTCATTTCTTCAAGTATAGGCAACATCTGTGTTGGTCCAAGCCCACAGTTGGCTCCTACAGCAGTTATCCCTAAGTCTTCTAGTGCCTTTACCACTTCCCTTGGAGTACCTCTCATCAACAGCTGACCATGCTCTGTAAATGTAGTAGTAGCGAATATGGGCAGATGGGGATGAGATTTGCACGCTTCCTTGGCGGCCTTTATGGCCGCCTCTACCTCCCTCAAATCCATAAAAGTCTCAAAATATATTCCATCTGCTCCTGCGGCAACCCCTAAACTTACCATCTCCAGATAAGATTCATAAACCTCCTCTAAAGTTAAATTCCCATAAGGGTCGATTAGCTGACCCGTAGGACCAACATCTAGAACAACGTAAACCTCTCTGCCTGCTCTTTTGCTGGCTTCTCTGGCGTTGCTAACACTTGAGCGAATCATCTCTCCTAAGGAATATTCGCTTTCTTTGTACTTCAGTGGATTGCCACCAAAGGTATTGGTTAAGATGATATCACTACCTGCTTCAATATACTCTTGATGAATCTGGATAAGAACTTCACTCTGGGTAATGTTCCAGGTTTCAGGCAGTTCTTTTCTTAAGTCCAAGCCCCTCTTCTGTAACATGGTTCCCATGCCCCCATCTAAAATAAGTAGCTCCTTGCCTAATCGCTTCTGTAACATGGACGGATTCTCCTTTTCCTCTATTTTCGATTCCATTTCTCTTAATTTATAGAGATTGCTTCTCCTTCAATACTCATCCCTGAGGGTTAAGTTTTCTCATTCTAGAGAGGATCAAACTCCTGGGGGAGTCGTGTTTCGTCATATTTTATCATCGCTCTAGGAGTTCTTCATATAACCCTTCATATTTTTTTGCAGAGGCATCCCAAGAAAAATCCTTCTTCATGGCTCGTTCTACGATCTTATTCCATGACCTTTTTTTATCATAATAAACATCTTTGGCGTAGCGGATGGTGTCTAGCATTTCGTGGGCATTGTAGTTGACAAATCCAAATCCTGTTCCTGTTCTTTTGTATTCATTATAGGGTTCTACTGTATCCCGCAATCCTCCTGTTTCCCGAACAATGGGTAAGGTGCCATAACGCAGACTCATAAGCTGGCTAAGGCCACAGGGTTCAAACAAAGAAGGCATTAAGAACCCATCACAACCTGCATAAATCATATGGGATAAGGCTTCGTTGTAAAAAATATTGGCGGATACCTTCTGGGGATATTTCCAAGCAAAATGGCGGAACAGATTCTCGTATTTCTCTTCTCCTGTTCCTAAAACCACCAATTGGATGTTTTCCTGACAGATCTCTTCCATCACACATTCCACCAGATCGAATCCTTTTTGGCCAGTAAGTCGTGAAACCATTCCAATGAGCATTACCTTAGAATCTTTTGGCAAACCCACTTCCTCTTGAAGGGCCAGTTTATTTTGCACCTTCTTCTGGCGAAAGTCCTCCACGGTGTAGTTTCTGGCAATTCGATAATCCAACTGAGGATTGAACACTTGGTAATCCAGTCCGTTAACAATGCCATACAAGTCTTTGGAGCGTGCATTCATTAACCCGTCCAGTCCCTCTCCGTAAAAAGGGGTTTTTATCTCACTGGCATAACTTTCGCTAACTGTAGTGATTTTATCTGCAAAAACCAATCCACCTTTTAACAGGTTTGCATCTCTATAAGCTTCTAACTTATCTGGTGCAAAATAATACTCTGGCAATTCTGTGATTCTTTGGACCGTCTTGGACTCCCAAGCTCCTTGGAACTTCAAATTGTGGACGGTGATGATGGTTTTGATGCCTTTGTAGTATTCCCCGAAATAGCGAAAATTATCTAAGTAGACAGGAATTAATCCTGTCTGCCAGTCGTTGCAATGAATCAAATCTGGTCGAAAATCAATTACTGGCAGAATGGACAGCACCGCCCTAGAGAAGAAGGCATATTTTTCAATGTTCCAATCGGGGTCTCCATCATAGATGCCTGGACTTGAAAAGTAATATTCACTGTCAATAAAATAAAAGGTGACTTCTTGGATTTTGCAGACAAAGATGCCTACATATTGATTCTGACCAGCAATCCTCATCTCAAAACAATCTAGATAAATCATCTTCTCTTTGTATTGCTTGTCAATCACTGTGTACTTAGGTAGGACTACCCGAACATCATACTGACTCTGATCAAAATACTTGGGCAGTGATCCGATAACGTCTGCTAATCCCCCTGTTTTTATAAAGGGAACACATTCTGAGGCGGCAAATAATATCTTTTTCATGGCTTATTTCCTTCCAATTGAATATAGGGATAACAGAATCGAACTTATGCGCCTTGAATTTGTATAACGTCGTACTTCTGCGTCATCATCGTTCGTCATAGGTCCACTATGACTCACTCTTCTTCCTTGAACTACTTAGTTATACAAATTCAAGGTCGAAGAGTTTAAAGTAGCGATAATGCATAATTACAAGGCGGAGCGTTGAAGCTGTAGTGGTGCTACAGCAAGACGCGTCAACGTAGAAATTCTGCATTATCGATACTTTAAACCGCATGAGTTCGACTCTGTTATCCCTAGGTTCCGATTCATTCCTTTCTATTGTTCCTCTTCAAAACGGCGGTTGTAAACCTCCAAGCCAACTAGCTCATACTTGCATTTGCCCCCTTGACGAGAGCGCTGAAGAACCACAACCTTACAGTCCTGGCTAGGATCAAAGGTTGACTTCTGACCTTTGGTTAATGGTTTAGGATTCAAATTCTCTGATGCAGTAGGGTTATAAGTATCTTCTTCCTCAATTCTCATCTCTTGCTGACTTCCAATCTCCACAATAATCTTGAAAGAATCTGGATGGGTTTGTTTAAATATTTTCTTCATGTTGTCTTTTCCTTTCGTTGCATTTTTTTATTTTAAGCTATATTCTCTTGCTCATATAAAACTTGGTGGTTCCTTCAAAGGGACAATCCTCTAATGCTCCAAATACAGAATATCCCAATCTCTCGTAAAATTCTCTAGCCTGAAAATCTTGGGTGCTGACTGTGATGATAGTGGCACCAATATCTATGGCCACCTCTTCTGCCTTCTCCATTAAAAGGACTCCATAACCGCCTCCTTGAGAGGCCTTCTGGATGGCCAAACCGCTGATATGGCATCGGTTAAAATTCATCTTTCCTGTAATGCCTCCCACAATCTCTCCATTCTCCATGAGCGCAAAAGCAAATTTTCGGCTTTCGTCAGGAATAACTCCTAGCTTTTCATCTTGGTCTGTTTTCAGCAGTTCATGGAGGATGGGGTTCATTTTCTCAAAATCAATTGCTCTAATCTCCAAAGGTTCACCTTCCTTTCTGGATTGTTTCAGGTGCATCACTTTTCAGTGCATATGATAATTCTATCAGGTGAATCCCTTTTTGTGAAGACTTTTTTACATTGACAATTTAATAACAACTATGCTACTATCAAACTAGATATTTCACGGTTAGAAGTTATTGTTTTCAAACACGGCTATGCCGTCATAGGAAAGGAGAAAAGTTGTATGTTTCACTTTGTCCCTTAAGCGAATGCAGTTATTGGATTACTGTTATAGTTTGTAGTGCTTGATGCTCTATTTTGTATCACAAAGTCGCATAAAGGTATCATTGGATGAATATGGCTTTTTTTAATCCTTTTTAACAACTGATTTTTAGCTTTTACTTACCACATTTCTCAGATAATGGCCTCTGGCCAGTTTGACCCTGATGAAGGGCAAGAAGATAAATCAACCTTAATCACAACATAAAATCACATTACCAAGGAGGCTAAAATCAATGAACGAGTTTAGAATCATCCAACTGAAAAAAGGTATTTTTGAAGAAAATGATGCAAAAGCAGCAGGAGTTCGCCAGAAACTTCAAGAAGAGGGAACCTTTATGTTAAACATTATGGGTTCTCCAGGCGCTGGAAAAACCACTCTTCTTGTTGGTACCATTGAGGCTCTAAAAGATGAGATCAACATTGCTGTGATGGAAGCAGATGTTGACTCTGATGTAGATGCCAAGGAGGTGGCTAAAACTGGAGTGAAGGTGATTCAGCTTCATACGGGTGGCATGTGTCATCTTGATGCTGCCATGACTGGGCAAGGCATTGATGCTCTTGGGGCTTGTGAGGCTGACTTTATTATCCTTGAAAACATAGGTAACCTTATCTGTACTGCAGGGTATGATACTGGCGCTAACAAAAACGCCATGATACTTAGTGTGCCTGAAGGTGATGACAAACCTCTAAAGTATCCTAAGATGTTTAAAATGGCCGATGTTCTCATCATTACAAAAACAGACGCTTTATCCCTATTTGATTTTGACATGGAGGTCTGTGTGTCTCGTGTAAGAGAATTGAACCCAGATATGGAGATATTTCCTCTTTGTGCCAAGACTGGTGAGGGAATGGAGCCATGGATTGAATGGTTGCGCCAAAATGTAGGGGTAGCTACATCCCGTTAATAGACCTTTTGACGCTTACATCATCGTATAAAATGCACTAAGAATATAAAGAGAAGGAGAAATCAGTATGAGTGAAATCACAAAAATGCACTTCCCTGAGGGTTATGAGTGTAAGTACAAGGAAAAAGTCCTGGAACTTGCAAACATGATTGGCAGGAAAACCCCAGGTAAGGACGGTTACACCTGGGATGACCCCGAATATGTTATTTTGGAGCCAGGTATTGACGATGACATGGCAGATATGGCTCTTGCCATGGGTTATTTTACCAGACGAACGGCAGCAGAGATGGCAGAAATCACAGGTAAGTCAGAGGAGTTTTGCCATGAACAGATGATGAAACTAGCGGTATACGGAACTACTTTTGTCAACGCAATTGATGGAGTAGACGTGTTTTGGAATGCTGAAAGTTGGATTCCAGGTGTCATGGAAATGGTGGTCAATAACCTAGACAACGTTAAGAAATGGCCGGAAGTTGCCTATGCCATGGAAGGTTATGGTAGAAAACGTGGACCCTTAAGTGCTGGAATGTTCCCACCAGGGATTGGGCTGATGCGGGTTATTCCCATTGAGGAAGCCATTGACGGAGAAAGTAAGCGTGCCAGTTATGAGGAGATTGCAAAATATTTGAACGATAACGATGTCTTCACCTGCTCTGCTTGTTCTTGTCGTACCAATCGTGAAGCCATGGGAGAAGGTTGCGGTCACCTGAAGGAAGACATGTGTATCCAGATGGGACATGCAGCTGAGTACTACATCCGTACCGGACGTGGACGACAAATCACCAGAGAAGAAGCCTTTGAGATCATCAAACGAGCGGAAGAAAATGGCCTGATGCATCAAATCCCTAACATTGATGGCTCTGGCATCACTCATGCCATCTGTAACTGCTGTGGCTGTGGATGCTTATCTCTGCGTACTGGAAACATGTTTAAAAACGTAGACATGTTGCGTTCTAACTATGTTGCTGAAACAGACAAAGAAAAATGTACCGCCTGCGGTCAGTGTGTGGAGCATTGCCCCATGAATGCACTGAAGATGGGTCAAAAGCTTCCTTCTCAAGAGGAGGTTGTTGAAGACATTACCACCACCAGAACCCCTAGAGATAACGAATGGGGGGAAAGTGATTGGAACCCAGACTATCGAATTAATAGAGAAGAAACGGTGGATACAGGAACTGCTCCTTGTAAGACAAACTGCCCCGCTCATATTGGCGTTCAAGGTTATATTAAGTTAGCCTCTCAGGGCAAGTACAGAGAAGCTCTTGAGCTGATTAAGCAAGAAAATCCATTCCCTGTGGTTTGTGGATACATCTGTAACCGCAGTTGTGAGGATGCTTGTACTCGTTGTGATGTGGATGATCCCATTGCCATTGATGACATTAAGAAGTTTGTTGCCATGCAGGACTTAAACAGTGACCACAGGTATGTTCCTAAAAAACGCAGAGACTTTAGCGACAAAAAAATCGCCATCATTGGTGCCGGTCCTGCAGGATTATCCTGTGCCTACTACTTAGCCATTGACAACTATGATGTGACGGTTTTTGAAAAAGAAGAGAAATTAGGTGGTACGCTAAGTCTTGGTATCCCCTCCTTTGTACTGGAAAAAGACATTCTTGAAGCTGAAATCGCCGTGTTAGATGAGCTTGGGGTGAAGTTTAAGACTGGAGTGGAAGTAGGAAAAGACGTGACCTTAGATGCCCTTAGAGAAGAAGGCTTTGAAGCCTTTTATCTGGCCGTTGGAGCAGGTCTTGGCAAAAAGCTAGGTATTGAAGGTGAGGATGCCAAGGGTGTCATCTCCGCCATAGAATTCTTAAGAGACCTTAATCTTGACGAGTCTAAGAGGATCTCTGGCAAAGTTGCGGTTATCGGTGGTGGCAATGTGGCCATTGATGCTGCCAGAGTTGCCATTCGAGCAGGAGCAGATTCCGTTGCCATGTATTGCCTTGAAAAGCAGGTGGAAATGCCCGCCCTTCCTGAAGAGATCGCCGATGCTACAAGTGAAGGCATTGAGATTTATAATTCTTTGGCTCCTAAGAGAATTGTTGTAGAAGGTGGCAAAGTAGTAGGCCTGGAGGTGATGATTTGTCCTCAAGTATTTGATGATGAAGGCAACTTTAATCCTACTTATTATGAAGACAGTACCACCATTATCCCATGTGACTATGTAATTCCTGCCATTGGCCAAGTGATTGATTGGGGTCAGCTCCTTGAGGGTACCAAGGCTAAGCTAGATTCTGCCAATCGAATTCAGGTGGATGATTGGACCTATCAATCGGATCAGCTGGATGTGTTTTCAGGAGGAGATGCTGTAACAGGGCCGTCCTTTGCCATTGACGCCATTGCAGCAGGAAAGCAAGGGGCCATCTCCATTCATCGTTTTGTACATCCAGGGCAAGATCTACGCTTCGGCCGTAGCCGTAGAGTATTTGCCCAGCTTAACAAGGATGCCGTTATTATCGATGGCTATGATAATACGCCACGTCAGCGTCCCCTTCCAAAGGAAGAAAAGAAACCTACAGAAACATTCCGTAACCTTAGCGGAATTCTTACCGAAGAGCAAATCCGCAAAGAGACCGAGCGTTGCCTAGGTTGTGGTGTAACGGTTGTAGATGAGTACATGTGTGTAGGTTGCGGCATGTGTACCACCAAGTGTAAGTTTGAGGCCATTTCTCTTAAGCGTGTATACGATGGAGAAGGCGTTGCATTTTTAGAGATTAAAAAGAATATCATTCCTCATATCATTAAGCGTAAGCTTAAAATTAAGCTGAGGAAGATATTCGGAAGGAAATAGCATGCATGAACTAGGTATAATGTACAACATTGTAGAGCGCGTCATGAAGGTGGTGGAAGATCAAAAACTTGTTGAAGTGGAAGCCATTGTCCTTCAAGTAGGTGATGAATCTGGAGTGGTTCCCAGTTATCTTCACGCTTGCTATCCAGCAGCAGTGGATGGAACCCTTCTTGAGAAAACGCTTCTAGAAGTGGATGAAGTTAAGGGAGAACATTTTCTTCTAAAAGAAATACGAGCTCGGTAGAATTGTTGGTAACACTCAGTATCCGAATTTGGTTCTCGTCATTCTAACAAAATAAAATTCATGGTTGTCTACAAAGGAATCCAGCTTAAAGTAGCCCTTAAACTTATCTGCTTCCCGTTGGGCTTTCTCCAGTGGAAGAGACAGTGCCCCTACCTTTTCACCATCATGAACGCCATTGATTCGTTCTTTGCTCATACTATGAGCGATGATTAGGGTACCCTCTTCTTTAATATCTCTGGCAAGTTTTTTAATCAGGGCTTCCTTATTGAGAAAGTGTGGATAAGCGTTATATATGATGGCTACATCCAAGGCAGGTAGAGTTTCGGTTATATAGTCACCATTCACATACTCAATCCGGCTGTCGTTACACTTACTTTTGGCATAGCCAATCATCTGGCTGGAAATATCTATGGCCAATAATCTGGCTGGCTTGGTTTTTAGGAGATGTTCAATCATTACCCCAGTACCACACCCAATATCAGCAATAACGCTGTTTTTAGGGACGTTGCTCCGGGCAATGATTTTCTCTCGAACCTCATGTTTCTCAGGGTCATTATTCCAGTGATGGGCTAGGCCATCGAAAAACGCGATCATTTCTTTGTTCATAGATGAAGTTGCTCCTCAGTTCCATAATAGGGTGAGAAGAATAAGTCCAACTACCTAAAAATCGTACTTTAAGGTGGTGGAATTATGCTTCTCATTCTACCTATTATAGACGATTTCTTCAAGAATGTGAAGTGAATTGTATCATTGTAATTTCACAAGACCCTGTGTTATAATACTTAGTGATAGGGGACCAACTTATGCGCTCCTATCGCTAGAGTGAGAAAAATAAAACGAACACGGTTATTCTTCTTGCCCTAGGCATAGAACATAAATGGGACAAACGGAGTAAATCGACAAGATGGACTACAGCAGGCGCGCAAGCCAGAGGCGACGTGAAATCAGAAGAAAGCAAAGAAAGAGAAGGGCGCAAATGAGAGCTTTATTTTTCATTTCGCTTTTTTTATTGTTGATTATTATTGTCTTCTCTTTAGTCCGTTGTATGACTGGCTCCACCGAGAATGAACCAGAGGAACCAGAAGAGATTGTGGAAGAAGAAATAGAAGAGGTGACCTTACCTCCAGGGCCTTGGAATTACTTTCATCCCCATAGTTTGCCTCATACTAGACCAGGAGCAACCATGGGGTTTGAATCAGACAGACAAATCTTAGGGGATTTGGAACCTATCTTTTTTGGGATGCCAGAAGACTATACCAGAGTAAGAGGCATCACTTCTTTTCGTGGCAATAATTTTAGAAATCAAGCCGCTTGGGGCACCGCTGATATTGTGGAGGGGCGATTAGAGATTCGTTATAACTTTGAGATTGGCCAACTTGGAGTCTGGACAGGGGTTGGTTGGACAGGTCAGCCTGTTATTGTGGATTGGGACTTTCGGTTACAACAACAGATGAATATTTTCCCTCAGAAGCGAGAGAATCGAGAATTGGTAGAAGTGATTTATGGTGCATTGGATGGTCATATTTACTTTTTTGATTTAGAGGATGGAGAACCTACCAGAGAACCTATCTTCTTAGGACAGCCCATTAAAGGAACGGTTACTCTTGATCCTAGAGGATACCCTCTTTTGTATGTAGGTCAAGGGGCTACCTTCCAAGAAGGAGTGGAAGGATATGGGCGAGGTGCTGGGCCTGGAGAGATGGGATTCTTCATCTATTCTCTTTTGGATAGCTCACAGTTGTATTTCTTAGATGGTTATGATTCCTTTGCACCACGAGACTATTGGCACGCCTTCGATGGCAATCCAATATTTGATATAGAAAACGATCGAATGATTTTGCCTGGGGAGAATGGTGTTATCTATAATATTCTTCTCAATACGAACTTTAATCAAATGGGAAATACCATTTCCATTAACCCTGTGATTTCTAGATATACATTTACCACAGACCCCCACCGACCCTACGGCGTGGAGAATTCCATGGTTGGATTCTCTCATTTCGCTTTCTTTGCCGACAACAGTGGAATCATTCAGTGCTTGGATTTAAGAACCATGGAACCTGTATGGGTCTTTGATGGAGGGGATGACATCAACGCCACCATGATTCTGGATTGGGAAGAAGAACACCAAAGATTAGTTCTGTACGTAGGAACCTCCGTGGATATACAAGGAGATGGAGGGCAGGCTTTTATCTATAAACTGGATGCAGAAAATGGTGAAGTCCTGTGGCAGCACAGCTACACTTGCATGTACGTTCCTGTAGTGAATGGAGGCGTGATGGGAAGTCCTCTCCTTGGAAGAGAGGATATTTCAGATCTAGTAATCTTTCCAGTTGCAAAACCAGTAGATGTAGATGGCTGGGGGATTTTGGTTGCTTTTGATCGACAAACAGGCGACATTGTCTGGGAGACGATTTTCCCCTATTATATGTGGAGTTCTCCTGTAGCAGTTTATACACCAGAAGGTGTAAGTTATATTGTCCTTTTTGATTCTGTTGGTAACATGTATCTGATCAGAGGGACCACTGGAGAAATCTTGTACCAAACCAGTGTATGGGTGAATGTAGAGGCCTCTCCTGCAGTATTTGGCAATACGGTCATCATCGGCACAAGAGGAAGTCGTATTTTTGCAATTGACATTTTATGATATGATACAAGCGTCAAACTTACACCGTTTAAAGCATCGATAATGCAGATTCACTCTGCTATCCCTAAGGTCAAAACGTAAGGAGAAACCATGACTCAGAGAAAAGATTTACGTAGCACTCCTCCACGCGAAAGAAGGCGGCGAACCAGAAGAAATTCAAAATTCAAAAGTTTGAAACAGCGCCCCCTTTATTTTGCTGTTTTGCTTGGTGTTCTCTTGCTTCTATGCATACTTGTCATTGTTATACTCTCTAGGTGTTCAGGTGCAGAATCAGAGAGTGAACCAAACGAGACTACAGGGGCCACAGAGACCACAGAAGAATTCATAGAAGGAGAGATAGACCAAGAGGCTCCTTATCCTTCTCCAGAGAACCAAACAGAGGAAATAATACATCGTCCAATCCCATGGTATTTACTGTTGGTCAATGAAGACCAACTATTAGATGAGGATTTTCGTCCTGAACTGGCACAAGTGTCTTACGGACACTTTGTGGATGTTCGTATTGTGGAGGCCGCTTCCCAACTGTTAAACAGCGCTCAGAATGCAGGAATCATGATGGAGATTGCTGCATCCTTCAGAGACTATGATGCCCAAAGAAATCTTTTTGACTACCATATGGCTCAGCGGATAGAGGAAGGCTACGGTTTATTTGATGCTTTTCAAATCACAAGGCAAGGTGTGGCCATTCCTGGTGCCAGTGAACATCAAGCTGGACTAGCCATTGATCTTGTTCCTTTGCACAACATGATTCCAAGCGAAGAATTAAGTAATACTCCTGAAATACAGTGGTTGATTGAAAATGCTTGGCGCTATGGCTTCATTATGAGATATCCGTATGGTACAACACACATTACAGGAGTCATCTACGAACCTTGGCATTGGCGCTATGTAGGCGTGGAAGCTGCAGAAGAAATCATGCGGCTTGGGATTACACTAGAGGAATATTTGGAAAAACACTTTGGAGTAAGAAGATAAGCTAGAAGACCCGAATACAATATGGTTTTTTAAAACGGTCAGCCTAAGGAGCAAAAATATGCAATATCGTTTAGACAAAAAATCTGGAAATCAATTATCCACACTTGGAATGGGATGTATGCGCCTTCCAGGCACCATTGCTAGAATCGATCAAAATAAAGCAGAAGAAGTGATTCTAGAGGCCATTCACCAAGGAGTCAATTTCTTTGATACTGCTTACATCTATCCTGGCAGTGAAGTAGCTCTAGGAAATGTATTGGATAAGAATAAAGTTAGGGATAAAATCTTCATCGCCACAAAACTACCACTGTTTAAGTGCAATCGCTATGAGGACTTTGACAAGCTATTTAACGAACAATTAAAGCGACTAAAAACCAACTACATTGATTACTATTTCATGCATAATATTTCCAAACTTTCGGATTGGGAACGGTTATGTCAACTTAACATTAAGACATGGATTCAAGAAAAAAAGGACTCTGGTCAGATCAAGCAAGTGGGCTTTTCTTTCCATGGAGTCAGAGGAGAATTTCTAAAGCTGATTGATGCATATGATTGGGACTTTTGTATGATTCAGTATAACTATGTGAATACTCATTATCAGGCAGGGATAGAAGGTCTACAATATGCCCACAAAAAAGGAATAACCGTCTTTATTATGGAGCCTTTATTAGGGGGACAGTTGGTAAAAGGACTTCCCAAACCAGCCGCCAGATTGTTGAAGAAGGAGAATCCAGAAGTTTCTCCTGTTTTCTGGGCGCTTCGTTGGTTATGGAATCAACCTGAGATAACCTTGGTTCTGTCAGGCATGAACCATGTGAATCAGGTGAATGAGAATGTGGCTATTGCCAAATCGTCTCCTTCTGGTTGTATGACTCCTGGGGAACTTGCAGTCATTGATCAAGTGGCTCACATCTTTTCTACTTCTTATAAAATCCCTTGTACAGGATGCAACTATTGCTTGCCTTGCCCTAAGCAGATTAATATTCCAGATAGTTTTATGGCTTACAACACCAGCTACACCATTAGTCGATTTGCGGGAATACAACTCTACGCCACTACTTCTGGTGGTTTTAAATCGGCCTACTCTCTCTACGATTGTACAGCGTGTGGCAAGTGTGAAAAGCATTGTCCTCAACATATTTCCATTGTAGAAAAAATAAAAACTGTTCGTAAAAGAATGGAACCTTTCTGGTATAGAGGAATTTTGAAAATCATGCGTACACTCATGAAATAATATGAGAAAAGTATTGCTTTCGCAAAAACACCTATAAATCTAATAGCTCCACCTGCAACAATAACTCTTCTATCACTTCTCTTGCTGGAGGTTTTGTCCCCTCAGTAATCACTGCTCCTGCAGAGGCAGCAAGGGCTAGTTTGGAAGTTTCTTCCAGGGACAATCCCTTAGACACTCCGTAAGCAAAGGCCGCCACCATACTGTCTCCTGCTCCTACGGGTGATTTGCAAATCACGTCTAAACCTTTGGCATAGCTACAGTGGTTTCCTTTTAAAAACATGGCACCGTCTGCTCCCATAGATAGAGCCAACATAGGAATCCCTTCATCCATCAATTGTTGGCATAATTCCTTTAGCTCAAGCAAGCTTGGATTCCCCTTCACATTAAAAAACTCCATCAACTCATGCCTATTAGGCTTGATGAAATCTGGTTTTTCTTCAAGGGCAGCTCTAAAAGGTTCTCCATCTGTATCTAAGAATGCCAAAGCACCATGGTGATGAATCAAGCGAATCATTCGTGCATAAATTTCCGTATCCACCCCTTGGCAGATGCTACCAGAACACACAAAAATTGTGCCAGGCTTTGCCTTCTGCTGGATTTTATCAAGCAATCGAGTTACATCTGCCTGTGTAACCACGATTCCAGGTTCATTGATTTCAGTCAATCTGGTTCCTTTATCCAACACCTTTAGATTGGTTCGGATATCACCTTTTACTCTCACAAAATCATTGGCTATCTGTAATTCATTAAGGGTACTTAAGATAAACTCTCCACTGCCCTCTCCCATGAATCCTGTGGTCAATGGGTTGCCCCCTAATGTAGAAATCATTCGAGCTACACTGATCCCTTTGCCTGCAATGTCTACCACTATGTTTTGCAGGCGATTCAATTCACCAAGCTGCAATTCATCCAGCTTGGCGGTTTTGTCTATGGCTGGATTTAAAGTTACTGTTATAATCATCTCCTCAAATGATGTTTTTTTTATCAAACATCATGTTCCTCTCGTTCTAATCGTTTATATTTTTGCTTCTTTAAGTTCGATAGGTTCGGGGCAGTAAGTTTGGCTCGTTCTAATTAAAAGAATCATTTCATTATTCTTTGATTCTTCATCTCTCTCGCTGTACTAAGCACACTCTCAGTCACATTATCGCCACCTAAGATACGAGCTAACTCTTGGATGGACTCTTCCTCTTTTAGATATATAATCTCTGTTTTGGTCTTATTCTTATCTGTTTGCTTTTCAATGAGATAATGAGCATCGGCTCTGGCCGCAATCTGTGGCAGATGGGTAATACAGATGACCTGATATTTCTTGGCAATCAATTGCAATTTATTTGCAACCTTGCCAGCGGTAACGCCACTGATTCCAGTATCAATCTCATCAAAGATTAAAGTTCCTGTTTCTTCTTTATCTGCCAATAAGGTTTTTAACACCAGCATGATTCTTGACAGCTCACCGCCTGATGCTACGGTGCTAAGAGGCTTCAAGGGTTCTCCAGGATTGGTGGAGATATAGAACTCTACATCGTCAACTCCTTCTGATGTATAAGTTTTTAAGGACTCTATTTTAATCTCAAATTGAACATCCAAAAAATTCAGCTCTTGTAAGCCATGGACAATTTCTTTGACGAATTTGTCTGCACCTTTTCTTCTGGCTAATGTTAATTGATAGGAAGCTTCCTTTAGCTGCTGCTCTGTCTTTTCTAGATTCTGTAGCAACAAAGCCAGATGAGTTTCAAAGTTGGTTAACTCTTCTAACTTCTTCTCACATTCTTCTAAGTAGTTTAGAATCTGTTCTATGGTGGTTCCGTATTTGGTCTTCAGATGATTAATCTGATTCAAACGAGTTTCTGTTTCGTAAAGTTCTTCTTCTGAAAACTCTAAGGACTTCTCATAATCTGAAAGTTCTCGGTTAAAGTCATTCAACAAACTGTCTAACTCTACCACTTGCTGGTAAAGCACTGCCCCTCTCTCATCGAACTTTTCTACTTGGGACAGGGCATGAATGGCACGACTTAAACAATCACTGGCGTTGCCCTCAGAAGAACTGCTGGTATAATGGTAAGCCAACTGGGTATTTTCTGTTAGTTTCTTACCCTCTGACATGCGACGATAACGATTTTCTAGTTCCTCATCTTCTCCTACTTTCAGATTGCCACTTTCTATCTCGTTAATTTCAAACTCTAAGAATGCCATCTCTTTTTTACGACTGGCTTCGTCCATGTCTAATTCTTCAAAACTCTTCTTGCAAGACAGATATTCTTTATATAGATTGGCTACTTGATTCTTCAAATGGCTAAGAGAGTCACTGGCATAATCATCCAGCAAGGCCAGATGTTGTTTCTTGCTTCTCAAGCTTTGATGTTCATGTTGCCCGTGAATATGAATTAACAAGTCAGCAACTTCCTGAAGTTGACTGATGTTAACGGTTTCGCCGTTAATCTTACTAACACTGCGACCTTCCATTAGGCGACGGGATAGCACCACTATGCCTTCTTCAGGGTAAATGTCACGATGCCTTAATTCTTTCTGTAGCTTTTCATCTTCCAGATGAAAAATCAGCTCTACCAATCCATAAGGAGCCCCCACTCGAAGCAAATCTGCATTATAGCGACCTCCTAAGGCTAGATGAATAGAACCTAGTAGAATAGATTTCCCAGCTCCCGTTTCTCCTGTGAGAATATTCAAGCCAGGTTTAAAATCAATCTCTATTTCGTCAATTAAGGCTAAATTTTTTACATGAATATTTGTTAACATATTAATCCTCGTCTACTTCTTCACCTTTAATATCTTTTGGAAGTAATCCCTCAAGGCATTGTAATCTTCTTCTTTTCTTAAGGCACAAAAAATGGTGTCGTTTCCTGCGATACAACCCACTATTTCTCGCCACTCCATGGAATCAATTGTGGCGGCTACAGCCATTGCCATGCCAGGTACGGTCTTGACTACCATAATGTTCCCAGCTTGATCCATAGAGACATATCCTGCTCTTAAGATGTCTTTGTACTTTTCTGTTAGATCCTCACCACCAGGCTTAAGAATGACATATTGTTGTCTGCCGTCAGAAGTAGGCATCTTGGTCAATTTCAAATCTTTAATGTCTCTAGACACTGTTGCCTGAGTCACTTTGAAACCTAACTCTTTAAGACGATTCACCAAATCATCTTGAGTCTCAATGGTATATTGGCTAATTAATTCAATAATTTTTCCATGTCGATTTGATTTCATAGGCTTAGTTTCCTTTCATTTTCGTTTGCATTGTTTTCAAAAAGCTCTCCGACCTTATTTTTACAAATTTTGTAACTTTTTTTGATTTTTTTATGACTAAACGGTCTCCCGTTTTCATAATCACAGGTTCACTTCCATCAAATGTAGCCGCCATCCGTTCATTATTCCCATAACGGTTTTCGCCTACTTCCACTTCAATCACATCATCTGAAGAAAGTACGATACTTCGCGTGTTCAAAGCATGAGAACAGATAGGAGTCATCACCACTATGTTAGCCGTTGGCTCTACAATGGGTCCGCCTGCGGATAGGTTGTACCCCGTTGAACCTGTTGGAGTAGAAACAATCATTCCGTCAGCAGTGTAATTGTTTAACAATACTTTATTCACATACACATTAAAGTTGACCGTCCGCAGTCCACCCTCTCTTGCCACCACAATATCATTGATGGCAGTATTCTCCTTATCTTCGTTGATGGAACCTTGAAGCATCATTCGCTGCTCAATGGTATACCTACCAGAAAAAAGTCGCCGAAATGCCTTCTTAAAGTCACAAATCTCAACTTCTGCTAGATACCCCAAAGTACCCAGATTAAACCCTAAGATGGGAACCTCTAACTCGGCCAACTCTCTGGAAGCTCTAATTATAGTTCCATCTCCACCTAATACCAGCGCACAATCTATGTTACTGGGAATCTTCTCTTTGACTAAATACCCTGTAGAATCCATGTGAGCTAAGGTTACATTCTTTCCTAGATGTTCTAAGTACTCACATATTTCTCTGGTGGTTTCATAATCCTTGTCTTTTGTTTCATTAATGATAATGTATAAATTTTCCATAATTATTTTCCTTGTGTATAGAAGCAAAACTTCTACTTAGAGTAATCTTATAACCATCCTGTGAATATCTTTATATTTTAAAAGCTTCTTCTACTACTTCTCTTTGATGAATGGTTTTCTGATTTACCTCCTCTTGATTATTGTCTATTTTTTTTAAATACATCAAATATTCGATATTTCCTTCTGGTCCTTTTATTGGGGAGAAATCCAGTCCTTTTACTTGGAAACCTATCTCCTTGGCCGAAACCACCATCTTTTCAATCACCTGAGCGTGAACCAAAGGGTCTTTGACCACGCCCTTTTTCCCTACCTTTTCTCGTCCCGCCTCAAATTGTGGCTTGATTAAAGCAATCACTTCACCCTGTGGAGTAAGATAATTATAAACGGCAGGGAGTACCTTGGTCAAGGAGATAAAGGAAACATCAATAGAAGAAAAATCAATTTCATCCGCAAAATCTTCAGGGGTTACGTAACGAATGTTGGTTTTCTCCATAGTTACCACTTTAGGGTCACTTCGTAACTTCCAATCTAATTGCCCTCTCCCTACATCAATGGCATAAACCTTCTTAGCTCCATTTTGTAACATACAATCTGTAAAACCACCTGTTGAGGAGCCTACATCGGCACATATTTTATCTTCAACTGAACACTGGAAAACATCAAATGCTTTGGCTAACTTAAGTCCTCCTCTGCTTACATAAGGGTTGGGATTGCCTTTCACTTCAATCCGAGCATCCTCCTTAAAAAGACTTCCTGCCTTATCTTCTCTTATTCCATCTACAAACACGTTGCCAGACATAATGATGGCTTTGGCCTTTTCCCTTGAAGTCGCCAACTCATTTTTTACTAATAATACATCTAGTCTTTCTTTCATTTTCTTGCTAAGAAACCTTTCATCATTCTAATTTATCTCATCATACTTTCTATTGAAGCACCACATAGTCTGAGATAATCTTATTCACAATCAATTCTTTATCCAGTCCAACTTCCTTGCGAAGCAACTCTATAGTTCCGTGTTCCACAACTTCATCACAGATTCCGATACATCGAATCTTCACTTTAAGCTTGGCCTCCTGAGCATAAGACATTACATGCTGTCCATAACCACCACTTAATAGATTCTCTTCCATGGTGACGATTAAGCGATGGCTCTTGGCCAGCTCTTCTAAAAGTTCTGTATCTAGAGGCTTTACAAAGCGAACATTAACTAAGCTACAATGATAACCTATTCTCTTTAATTCTCTTCGCACTTCATCTGCCAGCAACCCCATCTGTCCTACGAAAAGGATGGCAATCCCATCTTCTTCGTAAATTACCTCACTTTTGCCATATTGAATGGGAGAGCGAAAGGACTTAAATCCTTCATAGGCCACCCCTCTTGGATAGCGAAGTCCAATGGGTCCATTGTAGTCTATGGCAAACCGCAGCATATCGGCCATCTCCCAGCGATTCTTAGGAGCCATCAAGGTCATTCCTGGAATGGAGGATAAGAAAGACAGATCAAATAACCCTTGGTGAGTCTCTCCATCACTTCCCACTAATCCTGCTCGGTCAATGGCAAATACCACAGGTAAATCCTGTAAACAAACGTCATGAATAATCTGGTCATATCCCCTCTGTAAGAAGGAGGAATAGATAGCCACCACTGGCTTCAGACCGCCTGCTGCCAATCCTGCCGCAAAAGTAACTGCGTGCTCCTCAGCGATTCCAACGTCAAAGAAACGGTCAGGGAATCGGCGGG
>JGI20163J15578_10000084_pt1 | contig 35303 bp, 23 predicted proteins | sample TergutCu122P1_FD_15578 | JGI IMG/M metagenome (IMG submission 15578)
TTANAAGTTGTACAACTTTTTAAACCTTAGAGTATAGGACTATTATCTCATAGTAACTATTTTAAACACAGGTACTCATGGACTACCGTTTACTTTAAGACAATAGCAAATGTGTAAATACTCTTATATGGCAAGGCTACAACAGAACTGCAAGAAAGACGGCTGTGGAATCATCATATTTCTCCACAGCCGTTTTTTTTAATATTTTATAATATGTTCGAATTACATACCCCTATATATCCACACCTCTACGCCAATGCCGCCGCAACCTCTGCTGCAAAATCTTCTTCCTTCTTCTCAATCCCTTCACCTGTTTCATAGCGAATGAATTTCTTAATGGAAAGGTTGGCATCGTTTTCTTTGGCTACCTTCTCTACATACTTAGCAACGGTAAGGTCACTGTCTTGTACGTAAGTTTGGTCCAATAGACACACTTCTCTTAAGTCTTTGTTCAAGCGTCCCATAATCATCTTCTCGATGATATTTTCTGGTTTTTCTGGATTCTCCAACATGGCTTGAGCTTTAAGAATCTCTGTTTCACGGTCGATATAATCTTGGGAAACTTCATTTCTAGATACATATCTTGGGCTCATAGCAGCAATCTGCATAGCAACATTTTTAAGAGCAACTTTAATGTCGTCATTGACCACATCAGTAGTCGCTTCTAAGAGTACCCCAATTCTTCCACCACCATGAACATAAGCCACAACCACACCTTCGGTAACGATCTTTTCAAATCTTCTAATGTTAAGGTTCTCACCGATGGTAGCAATCTTCTCTATCAATACATCTTTAACGGTTTTAGAAGAGTCATCAATCCATGGCTCTGTAACAAAAGTTTCAACATCAATTACTTCTGTATTCAATACTTGTCTAGAAACTCCATCTACAAAGTTTTGGAATTCTTGATTCTTAGCCACAAAGTCTGTTTCAGAGTTCACTTCTACGATAGCTCCTGTGTTGTCTTCTAAAACAACCACATTCACCATTCCCTCTGCTGCAATTCTGCCTGCTTTTTTTTCAGCCTTTGCTTGCCCGTGTTTTCTAAGGTATTCAATTGCATCCTCAATGTTGCCACCTGTTTCACTTAAGGCTTTTTTGCAATCCATCATGCCTGCCCCTGTTAATTCTCTTAATTCTTTAACCATTCCAGCTGTAACTGCCATTTCTACACCTCCACTGTCTCTTCTAAAACTTCCTCTTCGTAACCATCATCGTAATCTTCTTCATAATCCTCTTCGTAATCCATTGCCGCTTCACCAGTTGAAAAACCTTGTCTCGCTTCGATTACAGCATCCGCCATTGTAGAAACAATTAATTTAACTGCTCGAATGGCGTCATCATTACCAGGAATCACATAATCTAATTCTTCAGGGTCACAGTTGGTATCTGCAATCCCTACTAATGGTATATTTAGTGTGTGAGCTTCTTGTATGCAGATTCGCTCTTTCTTCGGATCTACCACGAAAATCACATCCGGTACTCTCTTCATCTCTTTGATTCCACCAAGGTTTCTCTCTAGTTTCGCCCACTCTTTCTTAAGAGCGATTACTTCTTTCTTGGGTAGAACATCAAAAGTTCCATCTTCTGCCATTCTTTCAATCTCTTTTAAGCGACCTACACGGCTTTGGATGGTCTTAAAGTTGGTGAGCATTCCCCCTAACCATCTTTCATTGACGTAGTACATACCACAACGCTCTGCCTCTGACTTAATGGCGTCTTGAGCTTGCTTCTTCGTACCTACGAAAAGAATGGTTCCGCCATCTGCAATAATATCAGAGATGGCATTGTAAGCATCATCAACCATGCCTACTGACTTCTGTAAGTCAATAATGTAGATTCCATTTCTCTCTGTGTAAATGTATGGAGCCATCTTGGGGTTCCATCTTCTTGTTTGGTGCCCAAAGTGAACACCTGCTTCTAAAAGCTGTTTCATTGAAATAACACTCATGTTTCTTTCCTCCATTTGGTTTTTGTCTTCCCTGTGTGGTTAATCTTTTCAAACCGGTTTGATTTTGTGGCCCCCCCATAATGTCAAGCCCATTCAAACTTAGGCACCTAAAAAGTATCCTCACAGGTGTTTTTTTAGCAACATTACCATACTATCATATCTGTATATGAATTTCAACTATTAAAAATAGAATTGTTAGATCAAACCCTCGCCCCCAGCCGAATCACCATCACCTGACGAAGATACTCCCCATCGCCTACAGGCATATAAGCCACCACTTCCACCTCTTCACCTATGGCATAGAATTCCAACTCATGCTGGAGATGTTCCATAGACCGGATGGTCTGTCCTTCCAGCTCAGTAATGATCGAACCTTCTATAAGACCTGCTCCTCGTGCGCCACCCCCTTCAAGGACCTCAACGATAAATACCCCTTGGGGAATATCACTGGCCATGGCTTCTTCTGAACTTACACTTCTCCCTAGTATCCCTAGAAAACCACGTTCTTCCCCTGGAACTCTCATTCGAGTGGTGCGATTCATCAATTCATTGATAATCCCTGCTACATCACTAATGGGAATGGCATAGCCTATCCCTTCAATTCGATAGCCAATTAATTTAGAAGAATTAATCCCTATGACTTCTCCTCTAGCATTCATCAGTGGCCCACCACTATTTCCTGGATTAATGGCAGCATCCGTTTGAATCAGCGCAACATTAGCAAATTCCACGTGTTGATCTGTATTCACTGCTGTGCTTACTCGATTCAAGGCACTGATCACTCCAGTGGTTACCGTCTGCCCATAACCAAGAGAATTGCCAATAGCAATGGCAGGCTCTCCCATTCGAAGGGCATCGGAGTCACCAATTGTAGCAACAGATATGGCTCTCATGGTTACCGGTGGAATCTCACTTACTGGAACCGCCACTACGGCTAAGTCATACTCTGGCTTAGTCCCTTTAATATGAGCTTCCAATACGGTTTCATCAATAAAGGTAATAAACAGGCTTTTACTTCCTGCAACCACATGGTCATTCGTAACAATCAACAACTCTTGGTCATCAATGGCAATAATAAATCCACTTCCAGCACTGGCCATCTCATACACATGAGAATCTCCAAAAAGATTCATGGTTTGCTGAGCACTAAGATTGGTAATGGACACCAAAGATGGCATGGCAAACTCAACGATCTCTGACACATCAGAAGTGATGATCCCAACAGATCGATTCAGCTCTAGCCCTCTATCTTCACCTAAGTTCGTTTCTCCAGATAGGATTGCAGGAGGATCTTCATGTGGAAATATTGCTTCACCCAGCATTCCTCCAAAAATATTCGTCATCATAAAGACCACTGCCGCCACAATCCCAAACACCGTAGCCAATCCCATTACCTTCAGGATAATCGGGGTCCTTCTTTCCCTCCTCACAGGCTTGATATAATTTGCAATAGGCTGGTCATAAGAGATAGGAGGCCTTTGACCGATTGGTTGCTTGTAAGGTGGGGGCTGCCCTTCACGTCTAGGTTGGCTGTATGTTGGTGGCCGACCTTCTTGTCTTGGTTGATTGTAGGTTGAAGGCTGTCCTTCTTGTCTTGGTTGGTTGTAGGTTGAAGGCTGTCCTTCTCTCCTTGGTTGGTTGTAATTCATGATTTTCACACGTTCTTTCTATGAATCTTGGGTTAGTTTTGGTTTGTAATTATTCCCATTCTTCCTACTTGAAAAAAAGGACAGCTTACAAGCATATACCCCACCTGTAACCTGCCCTATCTTTTGTATCAAATTGTCTTTCTACAAATCTACGAAGTCAATGTTAAAGTCATTCTTCCTCTCATCTTCTTCGTCATCGTCATCATAGTCATAATCTTCGTCGTCATCATAATCGTAATCATCGTCATCATAATCATCGTCGTCGTAGCTTACTCCCGTTTCGTAATCCGCTTCGTCGTAACCTACTTCGTCGTATCCATCCTCTTCATAACCATCGTCATCATAGGGATCATCTTCATACTCGTAATCGTCCTCTTCATCTTCAAACTCATCACCTTCATAATCGTCGTAATCATCAGAGTCATCACCGTAAGAAGCATGCCCTTCAGCATACAACTCATCCAATTCATTGTTGCGACGCTGTACTTTAACACTTAATACAATGATGATAATAAGCAATAGGAAGATAACAATTAGTATAGCCGCCAGAACAATCACAATATTGTCTCGAACTATAGAAACCACTCTACCCATCAAATCCGTTGGCTCTTCATCCTCATCTTCTACTTCTTCTCCAGGTTCAGCAATGGGACCTAGGAATCTTTGGAAAGTTTCATCTAGTGAGTCAAAGATATAGAGACCTTCCCAACCTGCACTACTGATACCATATACTAGGTTGAAATCCGGATTCTCTGTGCTTTGCCATGCTGTAAACTGAGTTCCCCCAAAGAAAAAGTTATTATTTAAAACGAAACCTGCTGGAACAAGAACATTGGGTTGATCCACTACTACAACAAATCGATCTCCCCCTTGGTCTCTTATCTCTGCCGCCCATAAAACATCCGCAGCTTCATCCAGTAAAGCCAGAATCGGATCATTGGTTCCTGTAATGGCATACATGAATACTCGACCCGTTGCATTATGTCTCATTCCATTATGAAGAGAACCTCTCACTTCAAATTGATCTCTAGTGAATCCTGCTGGAACCATTGCATCAGAAAAATGATCAAATATAGTAAAGTCTGAGCCTTGAATTTGGAAGATGGCACTTTCACCTGTTGGAGCACCTTCAAAAGGTTCATCCTCTCCTGGTGCTGCCCCTGCTCCTCCAGGACCTGTTGCCTCTGTCCCTTCAGGACCAACGGTTACCGTTCCATAGTTAAAGTTTGCATACAGGGCATCCCCTGCATAAGTCCATGTCATAAAAGAAACCATGGATATAAAACTACTTCCTTCTGTCAAACCTCTAAAAACAACATAATAATCTAAAGACGTTTCCTCTCCGTCTCCAGCCGCCATAACAGTCACGGTGCCATACCCTGCAGTAGCGTTGGTTCCCCTAACAAACTCTAACACATAGGGGTCAAAAGACATGACTAATTCCGTACTACCAATGGGTGAGCCACCAGTAGTAATATGAATGTTCACGTAGAGCTCCCCGCCTACTCCTCCAACTGCATCTTCAATCTGTATTTCTCCCCATTCTACCGCTTGCGCACCTACGCTTGAATACAATACAAAAGCCAACAGCAGAATAAAAAGCACGCTTACCTTTTTCATCTTGTTCATCATCTTTCCCTCTTTTAATTATTATCTACTCAGTATTTTTTGTTTACTTTCTATTTATATATAACCTACAGATAATCATACAATATGTTTTGATAAAAGTAAAGTTAAAAGAGCAGTGCAATTGACTGGTAATCATAAATAATAACACAAAAGAAATAAATTTTACATAAAAACTCCATCCATTTTCGCATAATTGTCTTAATATTTAAGTTTTTATTGCAAATATATTGTCTTTTTAAAATCCAGGGAGTATAATGTCAGTAACTATTAGTTTTTCTTTTTTTGGAAGGGGTGAAGGAAATGAAAAGACTTATATCATTATTAATGGCGTTAGTATTACTAACATCAGGGGTGACCTCCATGACAGTCTCAGCAAGTTCTCTAGGAGGAATTACAGAAATATCAGATTTTGGGCTTACCGATGCCCAACAAGTAGAATTAGAAGAGTTAAACACAGAGGATCCAATTGATGTCATCCTTAAGGAAGACATTGCAGAGCCAAGTGATCCTACTCTTCCTATTGCAGGAGAAAATACAGAACTTCCTGCTGAAGAAGAAAAAATTGAAGAAGAAACCGAAGAAAAAGAGGATGAAGAGAATGAAGAAGGTCTTGGTGCCGATCTCGGTGGCTATATGGAAGTTGACCTTCCATTCCCAGGAGATACCAACGGAGATGTTAATGCACAATTCTCCATGGCCGCTATCGCAGCATCTTCACTTCCCTCTTCTTGGGACAATCGCAGTGCCCTGCCTCCTGTTAGAGACCAAGGCTGGTGGGGCTCTTGCTGGACTTTTTCAGCAATCACATCCGCAGAAGCCACTCTTAGAAGAAATTACTCCGGAGCCTATGGCACAAATGCCAGCAACAGCATCTCTGCTTATCACATGGCCCGCTTTTTCTATAACACTCCCAATGATCCATTGGGAAATATTGCTGGTTCTCGAACCATTCCAAGAATTAATGGAGCAGACATCGGCTCCAACGACACTCGCTACCTTAACATCGGCGGCAATAACATGTTCAACACTTGGAACATGGCTGGCTGGAGAGCCGGTGGTGCAGAAGCCAATTCACCATATGGAAGTATCGATGGAACAAAAGGAATTCTCCCAGACAGTTTAGCTTATAACAACATTGCTCGCCTACAGAATGCCTACTGGATTAACCTAAGTAATCGTACATTGGTAAAACAAATGGTTCAACAACACACTGCCGTAAGCATGGCTTATTATGACACTGGTAGATATCATAAAACTGGTAATGGCACTGCCCATTACCAAAGCGCATACACTTCAGCAAACCATGCCGTAGCCATTGTAGGGTGGAATGATAACTATTCAAGAAACAATTTCAACCCAAACAACCTACCTCCTGGAAATGGCGCTTGGTTAGTAAGAAACAGTTGGGGTTCTAACTGGGGAGACGGTGGCTACTTCTGGCTATCCTATCATGACACCTCCATTAGTAGCCCAGGCAAATGGGGATTCGTATTCCAATTCGAACCCTCTAACAATTATAGAAACATCTACCAATATGACGGTAGCAATGGAATTCGCTCCAGTTACATCAATCCAGGCGGTTCTGCTTCTAGCATCTTTAAAACCCAAGGTGGTGCTCAAAGATTAGACGCAGTATCAGTAGGAGTATACAATGACAATGTACCCTACAATGTTCAAATATACCTTAATCCTTCTGCTGGCAACCCTACAAGTGGTACTCCAATGCTTAGAACTCCTCAAGCAGGAACCTTACCCTATGTAGGTTATCACACCATCCGGTTAAACACTCCAGTGAATTTACCTGCAAACTCCACCTTCTCAGTGGTGATTACCTATCCACAAGGAGTATACCAATTTATTGATGCTTCATACAACAATAGCAACTGGATCAGATTCGTCAATCCATCACCTGCTGGCAGAACCTTCTTCAGAACCAGTGCAACCGCTAGTTGGCAAGATTTCGGAAGACAATCCACCCCAGCAACTGCTCGGATTAAAGCCTTTACTAACCCAGCACCAGCAACCAATCCAACACCACCTGCTCCAGGACCTAATAATCCATCACCTACACCTACTCCAGGTACTGGTACCACTGTATTTAATGGCGTGGATTACAAAGCAGTATATAATTTCCAGTACTACATTGACAGAAATCCTGATGTTCGAGCAGTATTTGGAAATAACCAGCAAGAGGTATTAGCCCATTTCGTAAATCATGGAATGAGAGAGGGAAGACAAGCCTCTGCCAATTTCAACGTAACATCCTATCGCTTCAGATATCAAGATTTACGTCGTACTTTCGGAAGCAATACTCGTGATTACTATATGCATTATATCAACTTTGGTCAAAAAGAAGGAAGAGTTGCAACTGGAACTACAACACTACAGAGTCCTGTAACCACCCTAAACGGAGTAAATTACAGTTCCGTTTACAGCTATCAATATTACTCCACCAGATACCCCGATTTAGTAAAGGCTTTTGGAACAGATGACTTTGCACTATTAAATCATTTTATAAATTACGGCATGAAAGAGGGAAGACAAGCTTCCGCCAACTTTAACGTAACCTCCTATCGCTTGAAATACCAAGATCTCCGTCGCGCTTTTGGAAACAACCTACCTGCATATTATCGTCACTTCATTAACAGTGGTCAAAAAGAGGGACGAATTGCAACCGGAACAACCACCTTGCAAAACCCCGTTGTTGCACTTAATGGAATCAACTACAGCGCCGTATACAACTTTAATGCCTACTCTAATAGCAACACTGACATACGTAAAGTTTATGGACTTGATGATTTTGCACTATTGAACCATTTTATCAATGAAGGAATGAAAGAAGGAAGACAAGCAAGCCCTAACTTTAATGTTTATAAATATCGCAATCGCTACCCAGACCTTCAAAAAGCCTTTGGTAATAACCTACAAGCCTACTACATGCACTTTATTACCTTCGGCCAAAAAGAAGGAAGAATCGGCAACTAGCAGAGATGCCAACTGAATACGCCATTTCCTTAAAATCCCCCTTGAAGGAACATATTTTATGACCTTCAAGGGGGTTCACCCCGTGTAAAAATATTATATTTTATAACCTCTCTATTATCTAAGTTGCACAAGCAACACCCATTGATCCCACATGATTAAGCGCCCTCTTCCCTCCGTTGGTGGCTCATCAGGAATTTCAGGATCTACTGGATACTCTGGCTCATCAGGAATCTCTGGTATCTCCGGAACCTCTGGTGTCTCTGGCTCTTCTGGTAGATCTGAATCCACATCACTAGGTATTTCCAATCCATTATCCCACGGAATATCCACATCTGGAGGAATAAACTCCCACTCTCCATCAATATCAATGGCCGAATCTATAGTAGTGCCAGTTAGGCTACTAATTTCATTACTAATTCTCATCACCGTAGAGCTAGGAACATAATTCTCAGTGCCAAATAAGAAATAGTGTAGCTGTATGACATTGCTTTCTAAAGTAGTAGGAATAACTGTATCTCCCGACCTTGGCAATAACATTGTCGTCAGGTCAAAAGGAAAACCTGTAGCCTCCCCCAAATGATAATTATTAATATCTCTTCCGTAAGCAAGAATCTCTGCTAACGAGAAATTAGTAGACAAATGATCAAAAACATGATTCACAATCTCATTTATTGTACCCAAACTTGCTCTTTGTGCATCTCGCATCACCAATTCGATTACTTCTCGTTGCCGCTCTGTTCTTCTAAAATCGTTGTTACCTACTGTACGTATCCGCATATAAGCTAGAGCTTGAACACCGCAAAGATTGTGGACACCAGGATGGTTAATTTCTGGCGGAATGGTAAATCCAGCACCCCAATCAAACTCTCCTTCTGTTACCATCTGGAAGCTCAACCCATTAATATACTCTATCTCTCCCCAAGAAACATCAATCTCAACCCCACCTAAAGCATCCACCACTAAAGCAGTAGCAGTGAAATCTACCGTCACATAATGTTGTATGTTAAGGTCCAAATTCCGATTCAACATAGAGATTGCCCCCTGGCTGCCTCCAAAAGCATAGGCATGGGAAGCTTTATCTAAAAAACCACCATCTAACTCAAGTAAAGTATCTCGAAAAAGAGAAGCCATTCTAATCTCACTGGTCTCTAAATTCAAACTAGCAATGATAATCGTATCCGTACGACCATAATCATATCCTCTGGTGTCATCTCCAAATATTGCTACCATTAAAAAATTATCTTCGTCAAACATAAAATCATGATCCACAGCAATACTTACTTGCTCTGGAGTAAACCTTTCTGTTATCACATCATCTCTCAGGCGACCTAAAAAATGGGCGAACACTCCTATTGCACCCATTAATAAAGCCAGAAGTATGGACAGGACTACTATTCCAACTTTTTTCCCTGTGCTCCAGTTCTGTCTACCTTCTTCTTTTCGCCTTACACGACTTCTCTTATGGCCATTAGGATAGTTTATCCCATGCTCATTTGATCTTCTATCATTTGTTCCTCTGGGCCTACGACCTATTGACTCCTTCTCGACCCATGGGGAGCCTTCTGCCCTCTTTTTATTTGGTCTTGGTCTCTTTGTTTTTGTGCCATTTTCTTGAGATTCATATGGGCTATATTCTCTCCTGTTTAACTCCGGCTTTTCCCCTCGACCTTCTCTTTCTCTAGGCATAACTTTCCTTTCCAATAGCCTTGTCAATATGCTTACTCCACATCTAAACCATCATCTGGTGGCTCTGGTGGAATATCCTCTGGTGGATTCCAAGGATTATCATCCGTAGGTTCATCTGAACCTACATTATCACTACCTGCCTCAGAATTATCTTCGGAGGTGTTTTCCTGATTTGACATAATGTTTCCTTCTGTTTCGTCAGCACCAAATCCATCTCTCATATCCATGGCTGAGTCTATGGTAGTTGCTGTTACACTTGCTATGCTGGCACTAATGTTTTGTACTACAGGACTAGGAGAAAAATTTGCTGTTCCAAACAAAAATTCATGTAACTGAATAACATTTGCTTCTAAAGTGGTAGGAATAAGCGTCGACCCTGTCCTCTCCAAGTCCATCATTGCCAAATTAAAAGGAAATCCGGTGGTTTCACCAATATGATAACGACCAACATTTCTAGAATGTGCCATGATCTCTGTTACCGAAAAATTTGTCCCAAGGTATTCAAATACAATATCAACGATTTCATTGATGGTACCAAGGCTAGCACCTCTTGCTTGAACTGCCATCTGCTCAATGACTTCCCTTTGACGCTCTGTTCTTTGGAAATCGTTGTTCCCAACCATTCGAATTCTCGTATAAGCCAAGGCTTGAACGCCACACAACAACTGTACTCCATCCTCAAACATCATAGGGGGTAATTCCAGATTCGCTCCAGGGGCAAATTCACCCTCTAGGACCATCTGATGGCCTAATCCATTGATGTGAGACAATTCCTCATGGACAACGTCTATTTCAACACCACCAAGGGCATTAACAGTTAATGCCAGCGCTGCAAAATCTACCGTTACATAGTGCTGAATGTTCAGGTCCAAATTCCTGTTCAACATGGCAACGGTTCCTCGACTACCTCCGTGAGCATAGGAATGAGCAACAAGATCAAGAGAGCCATCTTCTAACTCCATAAGTGTGTCACGATAGACAGATACAAGCCTCACTTCCCCTGTTTCGTGGTTCAAGCTTGCAATAATCACGGTGTTAGATCTTGAACCCAAATCTTCCCGACCTTCTCGTTTTGTAACACCGAGTAAGGCAATATTAAAATATCCTGTTTTATCAAATTGAAAGTCAAAATCACTAGCAATACTCACCTGGCTAGGTTCAAAAGCAGCACTTTGAACTTCTCCAATAAATCGATTCATATAATGAGCAAGAGCCCCAGTAGCAGCGATTAAAAATACCAATAATAAAGCAAGAGCTCCCACTCCCACTTTCTTAAAAGTACTCCAACCTTGTCTGTGATTGTTGCTTTCACCATTTACTCTACTTTGTCTTGCAATTCTACCACTATTTACTTGGTTCTTCTCGTTTCTACTCTCCCTCATTTGAGAACTTGAAACTTCACACCACCGGCTTTCTTCTCTATGCTTTTTCACTTTTCTCCCAGAACGAGTAACTTCATCCTGAAGAGATTTGCTCACCGGTGCCTTTCTTCTAAATGACATAAGGCCATCCTTCCTCTAACTATTTTTTACCCATTGAAATATTTTACAACATTTTTTCCCTGTAGTCAATTTCCAATTTCTTAATCTGACCTCCTTCTCAAGGCTTTTCTAGCATATTTCCAACACTTTTGACTCTCTTTTTTATTAATTCTTTGTCTATTTTATATCTGACCTTTTAAGGACTTTCTCCACCGTTTTCAAAATACAATTAACATCCATTCCTAAGGATATATTCCTCACATAATCTCCATCTAGCTTGGCTTTCACTGGAATATCCAGCTCATCTCTCCCATTCACTTGGGCCCAACCCGTTAATCCCGGGCTCACTTCATTGGCTCCATATTTGTCTCTTTCTTCCACCAAATCATCCTGATTCCACAGGGCTGGTCTAGGTCCTACAATAGACATCTCCCCTTTGATGATGTTGTATAACTGAGGCAGTTCGTCCAAGCTGGTTTGTCTTAGAATTTTACCTATCTTCGTTACATAAGCCTCTGGATTCTGAAGGAGATGAGTGGGCATATCCTTTGGTGTATCTATTCTCATGGTACGAAACTTATATAATTGAAAGTTCGTCTTTTTAATCCCTATTCGTTTTTGTTCAAAGAGTATAGGTCCTTTAGAATCTAACTTAATCATCACACTGATTACCACCAGAACAGGAAGCAAGACAACCCCCGCTAACAAGGATAAAAATATATCCAAATATCTTTTCACAACTAATTTGTACATATGATTCTCCTTCATCAAGTTTGTAACTCATCAAACCTATGGTTCACTCCAAAACCTAGACTGACGAGATTATAAGTATAACAGACTTTACTCTCACCGCTACTTTAAGTCAAACAAACTCCCTGCCCCTACAAGTTGCTCATCAGAATAATCCTTCCACTCCTTGCCACTCTCCAATTCATCATCCGATTCCAAATCCTCCGACTGGTAGGTTGAAACAATCTCTTGAATCAAGACTTTAATGGTTTCAACCTCTTTGTAAGCAGCTTCGTACAGTTTTTCCAAATCTTTTAAGAATTTCTTTTCATCTAATTTCGTGGGTTTGCCAATATAAATCAACTCATTCTCTGTACTTTCAAAGCCCTCTTCTTCCAAAAGTAACTCCTCATATAACTTCTCACCGGGTCGCAATCCAATGTACTTGATCTCAATGTCCACATCCGGAGTATATCCCGATAGCTTTATCAAATTCCTGGCCAAATCGTTAATTTTTAGTGGTTGCCCCATATCTAATACAAATATCTCTCCTCCTTTGGCACTGGCTCCTGCCTGTAATACCAAAGACACCGCCTCAGGAATGGTCATGAAGTAACGAATAATATCAGGATGAGTTACTGTAACAGGTCCCCCTTCTGCGATTTGCTTCCTAAAATGAGGAATTACACTTCCATTACTTCCCAATACATTCCCAAACCGAACCGCAACAAACTCTGTTTTAGAGCGATTGCTAAACATCTGAACCACCATCTCACAGATTCTCTTACTCGCCCCCATCACATTGGTGGGGTTAACTGCTTTATCCGAAGAGATCAGAACAAACTTCTCCACCTTGTGAATATCTGCGTAAAGTGCCGTTTTATAAGTTCCAAAAACATTATTCTTAATGGCTTCGTTGGGGCTGTCTTCCATCAACGGAACATGTTTGTGAGCAGCAGCATGGTACACAATGTCTGGCTTATACTTACCGAAAACGTTGTTTAACTTTCTCCCGTTACGAACAGAACCAATCAATACGATTAAATCCAGGTCTGGATATTTTAACATTAATTCCTGTTGAATCTCATAGGCATTATTCTCATAGACATCAAAGATAATTAATCTACCTACCCCATTGGCAGCAATTTGCCTACAAAGCTCACTTCCAATACTACCACCGCCACCTGTGATGAGCACGGTCTTCCCTGAAACGTAGTCACTAATCTTCTCGGTAATTACCTCAACAGATTCTCTTCCAAGTAAGTCTTCTAACTCAATGTTTTTCAGCTGACTTACACTTACTTCACCACGAACCAACTGATAAACACCAGGGAGCACTTTGGTTTCACAGTTGGGTATCTGTTGACAAATCTCTAATATCTCACTTTTATCTTTCCTAGGCATACTTGGAATGGCAAATATCACCTCATTAATGCTGTGTTTCTCGGCTGCCTCCAGTATTTTATCTCTGCCACCAATCACCTTTACTCCATGAATAAAAGTACCATGCTTTTGCTCATTATCATCGATGATACAACATATTTTTGCTTCAAGTTCTGTAGACAACTCAAGTTCTTTCATAATCACGTTACAAGCTTCTCCAGCTCCAATAATCATGGTATTTCTTGCCTTACCCCCTCGCCCCTGAATTCTTCCACTTCGTAACAATCTAAAAATACGGTGAGAAAACCTAGTTAAGCAGGTCAATAAGAACAACGTCGCCGCAAAAATAGGGAAGTAAGTTCTGAATACTAGAAATGGAGTTTCAGCAGAACTAAAATTAAAATCAAAATACAAAGCTAAGTTGAAAATCAGGGAAGCAAAGCAGGCCAACACAATATAGGTGAGCTCCTTTATACTTGCATAGCGCCAAAGAGTAGTATACAGCTTAAAAAACCAAAAAATAATCAAAGTCCCAAGGATATTGATTGGTGCTCTTTCATATAAGGTTTGAATCAGGTGAGGAGATATGTTTTCCATTTCAAGGCCAAAGTTAGACCTTATAAGCAAGGCAAAATAGATGCTAAAGCTAATGGTAATAATATCCAAAAACATCAATGCCAATGTTTTGGGTAATTGATTCTTGAGAGTCTTCATTCGAAGAGAACGTTTTTCTTTTGAAAGCCTTTTCTTCTCCCTTTTATCCACAGACTGTTTCTCTACAGATATTTCCTCCGAATATTTATCCTCCATAGAATCCCCCTCTACATCTGGCTCCTCTATAGTTTGTCCTTCTAATAGAACTTCCTCTTTTATCTTCTCTTCATTAGAGTTTTCAAAAGTTTTTTTAGATTTCACTTCTACTCTCCTACTGTAATGAGCGTTCTCCACTCATTTCCTCTATTATTCGCAAATCAAATCACAAGGTAAATAGCCATTCAAATTTCAATCTTATAACCTTTTCTGCTAAATCTTCTTCCTATTAAGCAATGACATAGTTTAATCCGCCATGTTACTTTTTCCAAGAGGGACGAGTGACTGGCTAAAGATGTGGCATTATCTTCATATCTCCGATAAAGTACTAACTTATCTTCTATCATCTTTGCTCTTCCAACTACCTCCGCCAATATCCCAATCCATTGGTCATGCATAGGAATTACTTTTGGGAATGGCAAGATGATTGGCTTCAACTCCTTTTTAAAGGCCAAAGCACAGCCTACATAACCATTCTTTACAATATTCTTGAGAATTCCTGTAGAACAGCCTTTCACCTTCATGTATGACGGATGAATCACCTCTAATTCTTTGTCCACCACAACTAGGTCAGACATCAGTAGGGTTAAGTCCTCTTCTCTCAGAAAATGTTCTTTAACAACTTCAGCTTTATTGGCTACCCACACATCATCTTGATCACTTAAAAAGATTAATTCATTGTTACATTCCTTAATGATTCTTTCAAAGTTTCGGATAACTCCAAGATTATCCCCTTGAAGAACCCTTACTCTCTCGTCTACCTCTGCAACTTTACTGATGATCTCAAGAGTTTTATCTGTAGAGCCATCATCTCCAATTACCAACTCATCCCCATCCTCTAGTTGCGGCAGGATGCTTTCCAATTGCTCCAATAGATATTTCTCTCCATTATAAGTAGCCATGGCTACTGATACACTTATTTTTTTCATTTGTTAATGCCGCATCTTTCTAATACTTTGCTAAAGTTTTTCTCAAATACAGCCACAGAAAATTGCTCTTGAAACATTCGAAGGGTATTCTCATGGAGCTTTTCCCAGTCCTCTTTTTGTACGTTTACAATCTCATCTATTTTTTCATTCCAATTATCCATTGACAGCTCAAATCCAGATTGATACTCTCTTACCAACATTCCTGTATCATAAATATTCATATTTATGGTGGGAAGTCCCACTCGAAAGTAGTCCAATGATTTCATGGTCAAACCAACAATCACATTGTCATTGTACATATTGATTCCAAAGTGACACCTTTTTAAAGCGTCATTCTTTAAGGTTTCATCAAACATCAACCCTAAATAGTCCACGTCTATTCCATTGGCTTCTAACTGTTCTATAAAGTATTCTCTTCTTTCCCCATCTCCAATTAGAGTTAACTTTACCTTTCTTTTCTCTTTTATATCTCTAAGCATCCTAACAATATCAGGAATATTGATAATGTTGTTCATGGAGCCAAGATAACAAAAGCTCAACTCTTCCTCTTGGTGGGAAAACGCTAACCTCTCCTTTAAGGGAGGTTTACATAGATAAAGGGTTGAATGGCGATCCTCTTTCAAATAATCCACTAAAAACCTTTTGTAATAATCACATTCCAAAGTGACATAGTCTGCCTTTGGCAATGCAGAGGTTCTGATTCTTTTCCAAAACCAAAAGGGTAACTTCAAAACTTTAGAGGGCGAAAAGGATTCTGGCCACAAATCAAGAATATCAAGAATAACCTTGCATTTCTTATTCTGCCCCTTATACCAAGTCATGCTTCTTCCAATGGTGTTTGGAGGAATATCAGCAATGATGAGATTGGGCTTTTCTAAGGTTAGAACCTTCTTTAATTTATTGGAGAATACAATGTGAGAATATAACCTTTTAAGGGATATATTTTTTTGATAGCTTGGCACTTGAATTCCAATGATATCAGAGTCTCTATAGGTTACTTTTTGCTTTTTTAGATGATCAAAACTTGAAAAGACAAGCTTCACCTGAAAACCACGCTCTTCAAGAATGCTTTTCACATATTTAAATCTTATATCATAGTGAAACCCATAACAACTCACCAATAGTGCTTTCACGTCTTCTCCTTATCTTACCAAATATCAAAACGTCCCAAAGGCTCGGTAATATCTCCCATATGTGGTGTAGATAACGCCTCCCCTTCAACAGTGATGATGATACTCTCACCTTCAAAGGCAGACAGGAAAGTATTCACAACACTACCTAATACCGTAAATTCTCCAGAAGTCCCTTGTCCACCGATAAAGTCAGAGAACTCTCTTGATAGATTAAGCTCAAGTTGCTTCTGTCCTGGTTCACCTCGCTCAGTAAAAGATAACACCCGAACACCAGGAGCTAAATCCCCTTGATTGATTAAAAGCTGAACAATATTCTCTGGGGATAAGTATTCAATTACTTCCTCTGAAGTAACTAACCCCATTCCTTGCTCATCCGTTTGATATAAAACTATATTTGTCGTTCCTTCCTCACTACCTGCTTCACCATTCATCTCCCCAGAAGTTTCTGACTCCTCTGTTGTTTCATCTGTGGAAGGCTCACCATTTCCCTCTTCCTCGTAGGTCCCATCAACAGTTTCATTCTCTCCCAATGTTACATCTGTCACATCTGCCCCCGCTCCTGGTCCTCTACAAGCAACCACTAGTAGCAGACATATGATAATTAATAATCCAACTATTTTATTTTTATGATTCATCTGGTTCCTCCCCATATCATTTGTTTTATGCAGTTTCATTGTCTAATTGGTGGGTTGACCTCTCTTGCTCCCCTCGTTACGTCAAGGTAAACCCTGTTGGCTTTTTATAACAAAAGTCCCACATACCACCCCCCATTATAGCATATCCCTATTAAAAAGTATAGGTCAAGAAGTGTACTTCACCTCTTGACCCATCTCATCGCCATGTCTTCATTATTGAACTTATCACTGTCTTTTACTTGTTACACCTATCGCTTCAAGGTATCTATTCAAAGCATCTTGCCAGGTAGGAAGCAAGGGGAATCCCTCTTTTATTAACTTGGACTTATCCATTCGACTATTGTGTGGTCTTTTGGCTTTCACTGGAAAGGCATCACTGGTCACAGGATTCACCTGTATCTTCACTCCAGCTTGCTTGAAGATTTCAACGGCAAAATCACACCAGGTACACAGCCCTTCATTGGTAGCATGATACGACCCGTATTTTTCACTTTCTATCATCTTCACTAGCAAAACAGCCAGGTCAGCGGTATAAGTAGGAGACCCCACTTGGTCATTCACTACGTTTAATTCATCTCTAGTTTCTGCCAGGCGCAACATGGTCCTGACAAAGTTGTTTCCATTCTCCCCAAACACCCAGGAAATACGAACAATAAAATACTTCTCCAAAAGAGACTCCACCATTAACTCACCTTGATACTTACTGTCTCCGTATACATTTAAAGGTTCACGCTTATCTTCAGGCTTCCAAAAGTTATCCCCTTCTCCATTAAAAACGTAATCTGTACTAATGTATATCATTTTTATATCTAACTCTTTACATACAGAGGCGATGTTTCTTGTGCCTGTCACATTAACTTTCATACACAGTTCTTGGTTGTCCTCTGCTCCATCCACTGCTGTGTATGCTGCACAATGAATCACTCCATCTAGCTGGGATTCCTTTAACAGTTCACGAACTTGATTCTTACAGGTAATGTCCATTTCCTCAATATCCACTCCAATGGGAGTGTGTTCTACCTTCTCAAGCGCTTTCATTACATCATAACCCAATTGACCTTTTACACCTGTTACTAATATCCTCATACTCTTCTTGTCCTCCCTCAAGCTTCGTAACATTCCATATATGGTAAATTCATTTTTTTACTGTATATTTCGCTATATGCTTTACACTCGCATCACGGTTCACACGATTACCTTCAACATCACCAGATGCCAGTTATATTGGAAATCTCATCACTGATACTCTGCAATCTTGCCGAAGGAACGAAATGATTATTCCCAAACAACACTTGATGCAACTGCCTCACATTCTCAGCAGTATTAATGGGTATAACATAACTTGAAGTAGATCCTGGCAAAGAACCTGTGGTCACCTGGAAAGGATATCCTGTCATCTCTCCAAGACTCATACGAATCAGATTCAATCCTTGCAGGAGAACCTGCTCCGTAGACATATTCGTTAATGTATAAGGAATCACCTCATCTTGTATCCTCAAAAGCTGCATCGGAGTAGCTCTTCTCACTCCATTGAATATCTGATTAAACACATCCCTTTGACGCTCTGCTCTTCTAAAGTCATCTCCTTCAGTATGGCGAATTCGAGTGAAAGACACCGCATAGATTCCATCTAAAGTATGAACTCCTGCTCCTCCTTCTATTGCTGGAGTGATTACTCGGTCAATATTAGGCGCAGTATCATGAGCGATGATATTCGTCCAATGTATCTCTTCATCCGTCAACTCAATCTGCACCCCACCAATAATATCTATAATTGACGCAACTGAAGCAAAGTTCACAGCCAGATAATAATCAATATCCAAATCCAGGTTGCGATTCAACATGGCTACTGCTTCTTGTGGGCCACCAAAAGCCCAAGCATGATTGGCCTTGTCATAAAAGCCACCTGCCATAAGCATCACTGTGTCTCTATAGACAGAAGTTAAGCGCATCTCACCCGTTCTATTATTGATACTCACAATCATAATGGTATCTGTCCTGCTGCCTAGTTCATCTCCTGGCCTGGTATCCAGACCAAAAACAGCAATATTAGTGAAATTCCCCGCTACAGAAACTTGCTCTAAAGCATTGGTATCAATACGCTCTCGAGGAATCTGCTCGATTCTCCATACTATAAATACTACTGCAAACATCACTACTAAAAGTATGAGTAATATCAGCAAGGAAAAGACCCTTTTAAATTGTTTTCTCCGCATTGATGACGTTGTTTGATATTCGTCCATGAAACTTCTCCCCACCTTAAACTTAGGGTTACAAGACAACTTTCAAACCATTGTTTCTTGTAACCCTAAAGGACATTATATCAAAATATTGAGTCAAATCATAGCTTTTTCTTAAATTTCATATCCATCTGGGTTCATGGACTGCCAACGCCAGGAATCTTCACACATCTCCAATAGCTCTTTCATGGCTTCCCAACCCAGCTCCTCTTTTGCCAAACTTGGGTCCGCATAACAGGTTGCGATGTCTCCAAATCGTCTTGGTTTGATTTCATATTTGATGGTTACACCACTAACCTCTTCAAAAGCTTTTACCACATCTAGAACAGAATACCCTGTGCCTGTTCCTAGATTGTAGATACCAACTCCCACTTTTTCCCTTAATTTTTCTATAGCCTTCACATGGCCAATGCTCAAATCAACCACATGAATATAATCCCTAACCCCCGTTCCATCATGAGTATCATAATCATCCCCATACACCTTTAGACACTCTAGCTTCCCTACAGCCACTTGGGTGATGTAAGGCAGTAGATTATTGGGTATACCCTTTGGATTTTCTCCTATCTTGCCACTTTTATGGGCTCCTATAGGATTGAAGTATCGGAGAATAACCACATTCCATCCCGTGTCAGAACTGTGTAAGTCTATCAATATCTGCTCTAACATCGATTTGGTCTGTCCATAAGGGTTGGTAATCTCCCCCTTTGGGCACTCTTCCGTAATGGGATTAAAGGCAGGATTGCCATAAACCGTTGCCGAAGAACTAAAGACAATATCTTTAACCTCATACTCTTTCATTACTTCTAATAAATTCAGGGTTCCAACTATGTTGTTCTCATAGTACTCTAAAGGCTTCTCCACGGACTCCCCTACTGCTTTCAACCCAGCAAAGTGAACCACAGAGTCTATATTATGCTCCTGAAAAACTTCTTCAAGAGCCTTTTTATTCAACAAATCTATCTCATGAAAAAGGAGCTTCTTACCCGTTATCTCCTCTACACGCTCCAAAGATTCCTTACTAGAGTTAGATAAGTTATCAATCACAATAACATCATAACCCATATTCAGTAGCTCAACACAGGTATGACTGCCAATATATCCTGCTCCACCAGTAACTAATATTGCCACTAGAAGTTCCTCCTTCCAACTCAATCGAACTGCACTCCAAATTATCAAACCACACTCTTTTGCTCCATGTCTCTTCTTGTACTACTCAGATTTTCTCCTGCTCTAATTCTTGTAGGATAAACTCTCTTGTGTAAGGCAAAACAAATTGTAACTCTCCATGACCTACAGACTTTATATATCCATAGTCAATTAATCTCACACGATAGGTTGAAATATAATTCTTGTTCCTACCTGTTCTTTTAATAATATCTGCAAACTTACTTGTTTTCTCATCTTCAGCCATTGCAGCAACAAATTCTTTATCACTTGAAGACATATCACCATAAAGAAGTTTATGCACATTTTGAAACATACTGACTTTTGATTGCATCAACGTCTTCTCTAAAGCTTTGGACTCTTCCTCACCATCTTCCAAATTCCTCCACAAGTAGAACCCTATTAGTTGAATCAAATATGGATAACCATTAGTCTCTATTGCAGCTTGTTCAATAAGCTCGTCTGAAATCTCAAAACGCTTCAAGAAGACATCTTTAAAATCATACTTTACTGTCATCAAATCTACATTATCAAGAATCACTTGATTTGCTCTTCTCAAAAAAGTCAACACTTTATCATTTAAAATATCCGATATTACATTGGGTAATCCTGCCATCACCAAACTCACATCGTATTTTTCCCTTATGATATGCTGATAGGTTGCAATAAATGTTCTCAACCCATCTGAATGTTTTTGTGTTTCGTCCACTAGAAATAACACTTTATAGTTCTTTTTCCGAAGTTCATCTAGCATTAAAGTAAGTTGATAACGAAAGCTTTCCGTAAAAGATGGGGAATCATTGCTCTTATTCAACTCAATAGATAGGTTTCCCCCAATGGATACCTTTAGCTTCTTTGCTATATTGCTTAAAAGAGTACTGGGCATCTTCTTATAAACTTGGCTTAATATATCCTTTAATATTTCAGTTTCTGGAGAAATGGGAACGACGATTACGTCGTTGCCTTTAACGGATTCATCAATATCCGTCAAAAGAGCTGTCTTCCCACTCCCTCTTACCCCTATAATCAGGGTTGTTCTCCAAGGGCTGTTCACATTTTCTAGGGATAATAAGATTTCATGCACAATTAAATCTCTACCTAAGAAACGTTCTGGTTTTCTTCCAAATAATGGATTATATGGATTTTGCATAAACCCTCCTCACCTGTTCCTATACACTTCTTTACACTTTTCACTTCCGTTTACACTTCTTTACACTTTCATTTTCTTTATACACTTCTTTACACTTCCCATTGTATTATACACTTCTTTACACTTTTTTGCAATGGCGCCTCTTAAATCTGATTATTTCATGGACAAACACAGCCTGTTAATGATAAAATACTGGAAGACATTCCCATCAAACTAATTATGAATAGTCATTCTATAACGATTCCTGTAACATTATATATACTTTAGAAAAGTAGCGGAGAACTTATGAAAGCCACAATTGTCATCCCCAACTACAACGGCAAACACTTTTTAAAACCATGCTTGGATTCACTAAGCCATCAAACGGAAAAACTCTTCGAGATCATCATCGTAGACAATGGCTCTACAGATGGTAGCGTAGAGTATATTAAAGAACACTTCCCTCTAGTCACATTAATCCCACTGGATGAGAACTATGGCTTTAGTCGTGCTGTGAATGAAGGAATCAAAGCTTCCATCACTCCATACGTCATTCTCTTAAACAATGACACCACTGTTCACATAGACTTTGTTCGAACCATGATCTTCTCCATTGAAAAATCTCCGAAGATTTTCTCCGTCAATAGTAAGATGGTTCAAATGCAGAATTCCGAAATTATTGACAGCGCTGGGGACTTGTATACCATTATCGGCTGGGCCATCAATCGTGGTTCCGGACGTCCAGAGCAGTATTATAATAAACCACGTAAAATCTTTTCAGCTTGTGGGGGAGCCTCTATTTATCGGCGTAGTGTATTTGAGGAAATAGGCTTCTTTGACGAATCCCACTTTGCGTATTTAGAAGATGTAGATATCGGTTATCGTGCCAAAATATATGGCTATCGTAACCACTATACCCCCCATGCCATTGTTTATCATGTAGGAAGTGGCACCAGTGGCTCCAACCACAATCCTTTTAAGGTGAAACTCTCTGCTCGCAACAACCTGTGGCTAAACTACAAAAATATGCCCCTATTACAACTTATCATCAATTTCCTGCCTTTGCTCATCGGCCATTTAGTAAAAGTTCTATTCTTTGTAAAAAGAGGATATGCAAAGGACTATATCGATGGTTTAGAAGAAGGATTCACCACCTTAAAAGACTGCAAAAAAATACCTTTTAAATTCAAGCACATCTTTAACTACTTGAAGATAGAAGGTGAATTAATCATTAATACGTTTGTCTATGCCACTGATTGGGTGAAGAGAAAAACTTCTAGATAGACTGCCATTCTCAGGATTAACAATTATAACATCCTCTTTTTCTCTTCAATAAGATAATCCCTAAAAAACGGTAGCGTAAACCTAATCACGCCATGGCTCACAGGGGTAATAACTCCTCTCTTTATTAACTTCTCTCGATATCCATTCACATAACCTGCGGTTTTCTTCATGCACTTTATTATGTCTTTGATTTCTACCTCTCGCTGTTCTTTGCACATTGCACGCAAAAATTCTTGTTCCACTTTGCTCAATTCAGAGTATACAATACTATACACATTCTGGTACAACATTCCTTTAGATTGTTCAATAGAAGCCTCCACTAAAGGTTTAGTAATGAGGTTATCTTCTGTTCGCCATAGATAGAACCCAATCAATTGGAATAAATAGGGATAACCTTCAGTAGAAACATATGCAAGCTCTAGTGCCTCTTCGGAAAATGCTCTTCCAACAGAGCTGAAGATTCTTTCGTATTCCAATTTCATAATGTATGGTTCGATAAATGGCAAAAATATCTGATGAGCATGTCTTAAAAAGGTAAGAACTTTATCCCTTAACATTGCATCCACATAATGAGGAAGGCCTGCCATCAGTAATACAATGTCAAAATCCTCTCTTACCAGCAGTTGATAAGTTGACACAAACTCTCTCATCTCTTTTGTTCTATTCACCTCATCAATGATAAAAATCACCTTCACACCTTTTTTATCCAGTTCCATCATAATCGAAAGTAGTTCCGGATAAAAAGCTACCGATGTACTGACGTGTTCCTTTCCAAGCTTAACATTAACAAAAGGCACTCCAACCGTAATACTTTGAATGGCTGGTAAGTTTAATTGGGACTCTTTAATTTTATACTTGATGACTCCCATAATATTCTCAAGTAGTCTCTCTGTAGTTGCAACATTGACTACAAGCCAGTCGTTCGTTTGCTCAAGAATAGCAGAAATATCAGAAAGTAATGCTGTCTTACCACTGCCCCTAACTCCACTGATAATTGTCACCCGCTCTGGAGCGTTTTTGTCATGATATTCTCTTGTCAAACCGTCAATCAAATTTGCCCTTCCAACAAAGCTATCAGGTTTCTTCCCAAACTGGGGGTTAAATGGTGAATCCATTACATTGTTCATTTATTTCCACCTTCCCTCTATTCTGATTCATTATTCGACAATATACTTAATTATAAATCATTATATTTTTGCTATCAAACTATATTTCGCTATACTTTCTAGTTTTCACTATATTTTACTATATTTTTACATTTTCATTATATTTTATTATAATTCCAAAGGGAATGCCCTGAAAAGATAATTTCCCAGCATTCCCTTTATCCATGCACTTGAATATGATACTCTATTAAAATTGCAATTTTATCTATTTTCTAGTTCACACCTTAATTTAGTCAATTCATTTTAACGACTGTCCACAAAGAGTTTCCAGTTAGTCCATAAACTGTTGAAGTAATCGCATTTCTACCTAAAAGTGGGCAACTATGCCAATATCTTCCATTCCCCCAGTATATCCCTACATGATGCCAATCACTTAATTGACCCGGAGTTGTAGCCCAACTCCATATAATGTCGCCTCTTTCTAAGACACCAGAGCGATTCATATCAGCAACAGAATAAAAATTATATGTACGAACATTATTCTCCCTTATCCAGCGCCCCCATCCTGGGCCTGTTTGAGGAACAGTCATCTCCATGTTTGGGATTCGGCTTCCAGGAACTCCCATGGCAAGAATTGTATGCCACACAAATCCTGTACAATTCATCCCTGGAACTCCCATTGGTGGTGAAAAATGGGGATTCCCATTTGGATTTCTAGCATTAAATCCACGGAAAGGTGTTCCCAGATAAAAACTGGTATGTTCATGATATTCTAATCTATTCAACCATTGACGGCTATCAAATCCTAACACTTCAGAGATAGGACGCCCACCTGGATTATGAGGCATACTTGCCATGCTCCAGTGAGGTACTGGCGTTCTCATAGCACTTTCAGGCACCTGGAAGCGAAGTGAACGAAGGAAAGTAGTTGGTCCTCCCACAACAGTGCTAGCGTAAACATGAGTGATAAAAGTCCCATGATACCGATGATTTCTCGGAACAACAATTGCTGTCCATCGGTTCCCTTCTCTTGTTCCACGATACCAGATCATATCCCTTTGACCACTTCGTTCACTCCAAGTTGGGAAAAACACCTCCGCAGCATTGGTTATAGAAGGATTGATAATGCCAACCCTAAATTGCCCACCCCCAATATCCTGTGAAAACACAAAGTTTGTAAGATTCATCTGAGCATTCGTTCCCACAGTCACTAGCTGTCCATTCCCCGTCAGAACATGAGCATGAATGGTATAGGTACCTGGGTTAAAATTATGATTAGCGATATTTACTGTTGTTCTGAAGCTTCCATCGCTCTGGCGAACACCATCATTCCATCTCATGTCGCTTTGATCCGGCCTACTCCATACAAAAAATCGTACTACGTTAACTCCAGAGAGAGAATTGATTCCCGATACTGCTACATCAAATGTTCCATTGGTGGTATTTAAATACTGAACTTGAATGGCTCTTACGGTAGGAGCTGCAACATTAAAGGTAGTCGCCCCCATAAAGAACGAACTGCCATCTGGCCTAGTTCCCCAAACATGAACATGGTATCTTCCTGTATATCTATGATTCCTTACATCTGCTGTAGCCGTCCATACCCCACCACTTAATGTTCCGTTATACCATACCAAATCATTCTGCCCGTTTCGTTCACTCCATACCGCAAACCTCACTGTACTTACAGGTCCTAGTACGGTTGCATTGGTAAGCCTTAAATCAAATAAAGTATCTGTTCCCCCTCTATTTGTTGCTGTTACTGTTGCCTGAGGGCGTGTGGTCACATTGTGCCTGGTAGTAACTGCAAAGTTTTGTCCATTCCCTGTAGTAAGCCATGCATGGATATGATAATTCCCAAGATTAAAATTATGATTCGCTAGACTAGCGGTTATTCTATGGCTCCCGTCGCTTTGCCGAACTCCTGAGTACCACGCCAAATCCCTTTGTCCTTCTTGGCTCCATACAGCAACTCGAACCTCACTAATTCCTGACACAGAACGAATTCCTGATACCACTACATCAAAAGTACCTGCACCAGGATTCACATTAACCACTTGAGGATTCGGCCCAGAAGGTGGTGTTACATTGAATTGTGTGCCACCTATGAAAACCCCGCTTCCATCTGTTCTGACTCCCCACACATGTACATGATATCTACCTGCATGCCTATGTTGACGGATGTCGGCAGCAGCCGTCCAAGATCCATTGGCTTGCCTGCTACCCTCATACCAGATCAAGTCACTTTGGCCACTTCTCTCGCTCCATACTGCAAATCGAACTTGTTGCATGTCCCCCATGACAGCAACATTCGTCGCTCTTAGATCATAAAAGATTTCTGTTCCACTCCTGTTTGTAGCCGTCACCCCTACCTGAGGCCTTGAAGTCACATTGTGCCGGGTAGTAACGGCAAAGTTTTGTCCATTCCCTGCAGTAAGCCACGCATGAATATGATAGTTGCCAAGATTAAAGTTATGATTGGCCAGATGAACCGTCACCCTATGGCTACCATCATTTTGTCGAACACCTGGGTACCATACTAGATCCCCTTGACCCTCTTGACTCCATACTGCAACTCGAACCTCGTTAACTCCTGAGGGAGATTGAATTCCGGATACTACCACATCGAAAGTACCTGCACTGGGGTTATTATTAACGATTTGAGGGTTTGGCCCTGAAGGTTGTGTTACATTAAAGTGTGTACCTCCTATAAAAACTGAGCTTCCATCTGCTCTAGTTCCCCACACATGTACCAGATATCTGCCTGTATATCTATGTTGACGAACATCCGCTGTTGCTGTCCACACGTTACCGCCCTGACTTGAGGTTCCGTTATACCAGACCAGATCATTTTGACCATTTCGTTCACTCCATACCGCAAAACGAACGGTTTGTAATGGCCCCATTAAATTCGCATTGCCTAATCTTAAATCAAACAATGTATCTTGGTTGTTCCTGTTCGTTGCCGTTAATGCAACAGACTGTGGTGCTGTAGCTGCATTGACGAGCACTTGTTGAATACTTGGGATGATTACTGGTGCCGAAGAGTCCACAATCATGGAGGTTTCTGACTGAGCAACATCAAACTCTTCAACTTCCTCAATCTCGTCAACTTCTTCAACTTTCTCATCGTCTATTTCTTCATCCAACACCTTATCTTCATTTAGGTTCTCACTAACAACATAACTGATTTCTATTTCTTGATTGGCAAACTCTACAAGAAGAGCATCTTCTTGTCCTTGGATTTCTAATTCTATACTTACCAATAGAATCTCATCTTCTATAACATCTTCCCCATGGTAGATGACAAACTCTACAACATGGCCCTCTATTTCATCTGCATAAAAATAGAATTCTTCACCTGTTAGCAAAGACTCTACGTACAAAGTGGCAGCTTCAATCACCATGTTCTCATTCGCAAAAGTCACAGTTACTTTCTGCTCACCTGGAATGAGAATTACTTCATTCTCTATGTAAACCGACTCAAGTTCTTCATATTCGTTAATATCATCGACTTCACTTTCTTCAACAAAGTATTCTTCACACCTATAGGGTCGCTCTTCATTCACTTCGTCTAACCCATCATTAAGCTCTATTGAACTTTCACCATCTACCTGTTGGATAGTCTCCGATGCGTTCAATACTAGTGGGTTCAAATAGCTAACTATCATTGATAATATTACTGCTACTAACATTCCTCTTTTTTTAATCATAATTCCGTCCCCCCAGAATCTGTTCACGTTTTCATAGTTTGTTTATAGTATCATATTTTCCTTGATATTTCAATAAAACTCGTCAATTCTTCACGACCTTTCTGTTAAACCGTTGAACCCTTTTCTGTTAAATTTCCATATTTTTCGAAACCACAAAATCCTTTCCCGAAACTTTTTCGATTTGTTTATTTTATCATGCTAATCGCTTCAAGTTTATAAAATCTTTATAGAAATTTTACTTTTTTTAATTAGGTAGCCCTTTACTAACTAAAGAAATGATGTTAGTATGTCGTTTACAAGGGGTTTCCTTTACATCTAACGAAAAAGAATGTAAAAGGAAAGAAAGGTGAGTATAAATAAAATGAAAAACAGAATGAACAGATTGCTAGCAGGCAGTGTAATCATTGCTCTGTTGGTGATGTCTGGAGTTTCTGCTTTAGCAGATGAAAGTGTTTATGAACCCATTCCAGAAGTAGTAGGGGAGAGCTACGAGGAAGTGGGCGACAACGATAACTTTGGAGAGGGTGATGACTTACCCTCTCTTTGTAGTGTTCTACAAGGAAATAGCCTTTGCTGCAATTCACCTGAACATGACTTAGGGTTAGATGAGCTTGACTCTGATGGACTAGATTCTTATGAACTGGACTTTGGCACCACGGATATCATTGAAGTCGAAACTGATGGAGACATCTCTATATATGAAGCTCTTAGCTTCTTGTATCTATATGAACAAGTCATCCATACTCCAATGGAACAGAATATTGCCTTAGGTTTTGTAAAAGAGGAGCTTGTGATTACTTCTGCTGTGCTTCATGTTCGGTCTTTAAACACAGATGAAGAGTTTACATTGCCCGCATCTAAGATTGTAGAGAACCTTGCCCTCTTCTCGGTTTATTATGGGGAAGGAAGCCCTGAAGATGAAATGTTCATTGAAAGTATAAAGTACACTATCGAAGGGCAAGAAGAACCTTTTCTAGTTCTCTTTTATCATCAAGGGATAGAGGCCAGCTATGTTGTGACCAACAAGCCAATCTATGACACAGAAGAAGCTGGTATTACGATTTATGGCATTGGTAACGATGGAGAGGTCTTCGCTGAGCATACCACTGTTGAAGCAATGACTGAAACCATTGAAGACATCTTAGATATCGTTGACGGAAGTGTGCACCTCAGCGAACCTATACTGGAAGAAGAATGGGATAACTTGCTGGAAGATTTGTTGATTGAAGGCTCAGAAGCTCAGGAACCATTCATGGAGTTTTCTCCTGCATCTGGCACTCTTCTTGAAGCAAGTGTAGCACCTTTTAACAGTAATCGAATCATCGCCGTAAGTGCAGGTCACTGTTCTACTCACGTGGGTGCTTATGCCAACGGATTACATGAGTATCGATTAACTTGGCACGTAGCCAATGTAGTAAGGGATGAATTAAATAGATTCGCAGGCATCACAGCGATATTGGATCGTCCAACCATCAACTGCCGTTACTTTCCCGGGGTTTGGACTACAGCGGCCTCAAATCATTGCCTTACACAACGTATCCGTGATGCTAGAGCTGCAGGTGCAACTGTGTTTGTAGACATTCACTTTAACAGTGGTCCTCCTTCTGCTCACGGTGCCGAAGTGTGGATTCCTAACAACAGAACCAATGATGGAAGACATCAAGAGGGTCTTCGTGTAGGTAATGCTATTTTAGAGAATCTTGCAAGATTAGGAATCACCAACCGTGGTTGCCGAACTAGAGACAACGACCATGGAGGAGATTGGCTTGCCACCAATCGTATCGCCAGAGAATTGGGAATGACTGGAATCTTAGTAGAAGGTGGTTTTCTAACCAACACTGCTGAAGCCAATCGTCTTCGTGACCCCAACTTTAGACAGAATTTGGGGGTTCAAATCGCCAGAGGTATCGCTGCTGCATATGGAGCATCCCTCCCTGAAGCTCCCCCACAACAATTAACGTCCACTACTGCTGCTACCAGTGTAAATAACCAAGATATATTCTTTGACTTACGAGTAAACTTTAATACGGATCAGTGGGTTTCTAGAGTTCAATTCGAAGTATGGGGCGAGGTGAATGGTCAAAATGATGTAAGATGGTACGAAGGAACGAGGCAGGGGAATAACTCTTGGACAGGAAGAGCTGACATTAGAAACCATCGAGAAACAGGGCGTTATCAAGTTCGCACTTGGGTAACCCTTACCAATGGTACTCGCTTTAATACATCTTCCACTACTTTTAATGTTAGGGCTGCTACTGGTGGCACTGCTCAAGTTCTGAACAATAATCCAGGTGCAGGTACTTTCGATGTAGTAGTATCAGGAATTAACTCTGTGTCAGGGATTAATGAAGTCCGAATTGCTGTGTGGAGCCAAGAAGGTCAAAGAGATTTGGTATGGTATCCAGGAGTTCGTCAAAGTAATGGCAGCCACAGGGCAACCGTTAATCTGGCCAATCATAGCTTTAATCTTGGTACCTATCATATCCACGCATGGATTACTACTGGTAATGGACAAAGTTTTGCTGTCACTACAAGGCACAACGTGACCTCAAGACCTCAATTAACTGTAACTGCTACAAATAGAAATGGAACTGAGATTTTTTATGATCTGCGAGCGTCTAATGTTGCTATACTAGGCACCATGCAACAAGTTCAATTTGCCGTATGGAGTAACCGCAATGGTCAAAATGACTTAATCTGGTATGAAGGTAGCAGGCAAGCCAACGGTTCATGGACAGCTGCCGCTGATGTTCGCCGACATAGATATACTGGAATGTATCATGTCCATGTATGGGGAACCAGAACAGATGGAAGTCGAGTCTTTATAGGCGGTACAACTTTTCATGTAACGCCACCTTCAGGGCCGAATCCTCAAGTGGTTAACAATAATCCAAGCGCAGGCACTTTTGATGTTGTGGTATCAGGGATTCGTTCTGTGTCGGGAATTAACGATGTTCGAGTAGCTGTATGGAGCCAAGAGGGTCAAAGAGACTTGGTATGGTATACAGGGGTTCGCCAAAATGACGGAAGCCATCGAGTAACCGTTCATCTAGCCAATCATAACTTTAACCTTGGCACCTATTATATCCATGCCTGGCTAACTACAGGAAACGGGCAAAGCTTTGCTGTTACTACAAGGCATCATGTAACTTCAAGGCCTCAGACAACGGTAACAGCCACAAGAAGAGCTGGCTCAGAGAACTTATTTGATATGCGAATGATAAATGCTGCCATTTTTGGCAACATGCAACGGGTTCAATTTGCAGTATGGAGCGAACGTAATGGTCAGAATGACTTGATTTGGTATGATGGCAGTAGACAAGCCAATGGCTCTTGGACAGCTACCGCTGATACTCGTCGACATAGATACCCAGGCAGATATCATGTACATGTGTGGGGAGATCGAGCAGATGGAAGCCGAATCTTTATGGGAGGCACAACTTTCAATGTGGCCTCTCTAACAGAGGGATTAACTCCCATTATGGGAAATTCCCAAACCAATGTAGCCCAGATGGTTCGAAACTATCGCAATACAGGGCATACATTCCCAGAAGCCGCTTTAGGAATGAGTCTCAATGACTTTGCCCAGCTGGTATTGGATGAAGCCAACAGAGAAGGGGTACGTGGAGAAGTATTATGGGCCCAAGTAATGAGGGAGACTGGCTGGTTACAGTTTGGAGGATGTGTAAGAATTAATCAATTTAACTTTGGTGGTTTAGGAGCCACTGGAGGGGGCAACCCTGGCCACTCTTTCCCAACCGTTCAGATAGGACTGCGAGCACAAGTCCATCATCTGGTTGCTTATGCTACAACAGCTTCTGTAAGGCATCCTTCCAACAGAGCTCATCCAGTGATGAGAACGGAGGCACCATGGGGGCCAACAGGTCAAACGGTGGTTAATGGCACAGAAAGCCCAAGATTTCACTTTGTTTCTAGAGGCATATCACCCTATGTAAACTGGCTAGGCCAAGGGGAGAATCCTAATCACCCAGGATTCTGGGCAGCAGACAGAAACTACGGAGCCTCACTTGCGCAAGCCATTCGAGTTCTATTGAACTCATAAAAACTAATAAATGATAACTAAACTCTGTACTTTTCACAAAAATGAAAGCGTGCAGAGTTTTTCCGTATTATCTTAATAAAACTGAATTAGGTGCCGTTTCAAAGTTAAAAACAGTGGTACCAGTTACCTGCATGTATTCCTTAACCCATTCATTATCAAACCTACCTGTATCATCATTAAACAACCAATACGGAGAATCAAAGAAAGCATATTCAGCACCTACAATGTCTAAAAATTCAGGGCGCAGTGTACTATTTCCATTCCCATGATGCCCCATCTGGATGAAGTCCGCTTTTAACTCTTCACCATATTTATTGATTAACCACTCTTGCATGCGGAAAGTTACATCTCCACAAAAAAGCATATTTTGGCTATTGCCAGATACCATGAACATCATACTTCCATTATTGAGAAAATCTATCCCAACTTCCCTTACATGTTCATCAAATGCATTGAGAATTCTTATTTCAAGTCCATTGATGTGGTAGATTTCTCCTACCTGTACATAGTTTTTAACAGGTATATCCAAGGAACGAAACACTTCATAAGCATAATGGTCAACATCCCAGTGGGCACTTTCTGTAATCTCTTCGCTACTTGGCATCTCTACAGCAAAAACAGCATCTATAGTAATCTCTTGCAAATCTTGCCAGATTTCATTAAAGGCACCTACATGGTCATAGTGAGGGTGAGTAATAAACCAAGCATCAACATGGTTACCATGTGTATAAATCACCTTTCTTACCTCGTCCGTATTGTCTGCTGAACCACCATCCACAACAATCAATCCACCAGCATCGTTAGTAATTGTATAGAACATCATCTGTGAGCCGTACCAGCAACCATATTGCGTTATCGTGTGTTTAGTTGGTTCATTCACTGAATTTGAACAGCCAAACAATGCTAAACATAACGTTAATAGTACAATGAGGATGAAATGTACTTGACTAAATTCTCTTTTCTTACACTGCTTTTTTGATTTATTCATATATCATCTGTCACACTTACAAAAATCCTAAGCATTTGCAGAGCTCCTCTCTATAGTTTTCTTTTACCAATAGACTCTATGACATCAATTAACTTTGAAGTCAATGCACTAAAATCATATTCCTTCGCTAATTCTCTTGCGTTTCTTCCCATTTCAAAGCGAGTCTCCACCTCCATTTTCGAGAAATCAATGAGGGCTTCTCCTATGCTTCTTGCTGATTGGCTGTCTAAAGAAATACCTGCATGGCGCGAAGAGATTAAATCATATCCCATTGTAATCGTACTTAATACTGGTTTTCCCGATGCGAAGTATTCAAATAACTTTCTCTGGCTACCTCCATATTTCCAAATTTCTTGGTAAGTATAATTAAGAATATTCACATCCGAGCAAGTCAAAATATAAGGGATATATTTTTTTTCAATCCTACCCTTGAAAATTACATTTTCTATTTTCTCACCATGACATTTTTTTTCTAATTGTTCCCTTTCATTTCCATCACCATAAACAATTAGACGAACTTTTGTATCCGTATGTTCTTTCACATACTTCATTGCTTCAACTAGAAGGCCAATATTATTTGTTCGCCTTATTGCACCAGTATAAACTATTTTGAAGACATCTTCATCGTTCAAGTCTATATCGTCTAGTTTAAACTCCCTAGCATTACTATCAAATTGCACAATATCCATCCCATTGTTAATATGATGAACTTTCTCTAAATCAATTTTCTTATCCCATTTTTTATCTTTAATGTAATCTTTTCCACCTTCCATAGTAAAAAGAAGGCAATCTGCTCTTTTATATATCCACTTTTCCCCTTGATAGAGCAACTTTGCTATTACACTTTTTTCTTTAAGAAATCCATATGCTATGATACTTTCTGGCCATAAATCTCTGATTTCTACAATACAAAGACTCCCTAACTTTCTTGCTATTTTCAGACCCGCTACTGCTGTTAGAAGGTGTCCGCTTGATGCCACAATTACATCTGGAGCCCCATATTTATTCGCATACTTTTTTACAATTCGTAGCGAATTTATGTAAAACCAAAACATATTTTTTACACGACTCAAACCATTCCCTTTGTACTCGGATGTTTTCACAAATACAAAGGGAATTTCATTTGTTTTCTGCCTTACAAAAAGTTCTTTTTTTGTATCAATCTTTTCATCTGAATTATGAATAGTTGATGCACAAAAAATTGTAGGAGAATATCCTTTTTTTATCAAGTTTTCTGCAAACCAATAGTGCCTGTCTCCATGGTCATAGAACATCGGTGTGGCATAATGATTTAAAAACCATATGTTTTTCTTCATATAATCTCTCTATTCATTCGTTTTTTAGTCTCATCTTATATTCCGTAAAATATGAGCTAACACAAATATAGTTTTACTTCATTGACGACTCTTTCTATATCATTGTCTTTCAAATATGGGTGAAGGGGCAAAGACAATACTCTTTCACACAAATCCTTCGTCACTTCCAAGTCCTCCACATCTTTATATTCTAAATATGCAAATGCCCCTTGCTGGTGCATTGGCTTAATATAATATACATTTGAAGGAATACCTTTTCTACGCAAATGTTCTTGTAATCCATCACGCCTTTCTTTATCAGGAAGTACGATTGTATATTGTGCCCAGCTGGAATAATATCCATCAGGAATAGCAGGGGTAATCACAACATTTTCTAGTAGATGGGTATATTTTTTGGCAATTGCATTTACATCTGCCAACTCATAGTCAATAAAAGCTTTTAGCTTAACCTGTAAAATCGCTGCTTGAATGGTGTCTAACCGCGAATTTAAACCTATTCTAACATTGTCATATTTGTCTTTGCCTTTCCCGTGAATACGATAAGATCTCATTAGTTCTGCCATCTCGTCATCATCTGTGAATATGGCTCCGCCATCTCCATAGCAACCCAGAGGCTTTGCTGGGAAAAAAGAAGTTGTGGAAATATCACCAAAGCTACAAGCCATCTTCCCATCAATAGAACCTCCAAATCCTTGAGCTGAATCTTCCAATAATAACAATTCATATCTATCAGCAATTGCCCTCAACTCTTCATAGTTAGCAGGGCAACCAAATAAATCCACTGTTATAATTACTCGTGGTTTCAATTCCCCTTTCTCTACTACTTTTTTAATTTTTTTCTCCAATTTTTCAGGGTCAATATTAAAAGTTTTTTCTTCAACATCCACAAAAATAGGCGTAGCTTTCTCCAAAGAAACCACTTCACCTGTAGCAAAAAAAGTAAAGTCAGGAATAAAAACAGCATCTCCTGCTCCTATTCCCCAAGCCATTAAAGCCAACTGTAGGGCATCAGTACCATTAGCACAAGTAATACAGTGTTTTACCCCAACATAATCCGCAAGTTGCTTCTCAAACTCTGCCACCTGCCTTCCCATAATAAAATTACCCTCAGACATTACATCTAACACTGCTTTATCCATCTCTTTTTTCAATACATTATACTGAGTATTCAAATCACGAAATTCCATATTTCTTCTCCATTGCTTCAATAATTTTCTTCGCTGAATCTCCTGCTCCAAAAGGTTGATAAGATTCATTCCACCTCACTTCTACACACAGCTTCTCTAAAATATCTTTT
>JGI20163J15578_10000085_pt1 | contig 35195 bp, 38 predicted proteins | sample TergutCu122P1_FD_15578 | JGI IMG/M metagenome (IMG submission 15578)
GCTCAAAAATAGTTGATTGGCAGTTCACTACAGATAATGCACGCACTAAACTAAAACATTTGTATCCTAAAATATAACTTTGTCAAGGCACTAGCACAGTACTTTTTTAAAAAATGTTTTGTAACACCAAGATAAATACTAAACAGAAGCTGTGTTAAAAAAACGTCAATACTATGTTAGAACACTCGGTTAAACACTAAAGTTGTTAAAGGCATTCTATTGTTTTTTTGGAAAACTTCTTTAAAGCCACTTTCAGTATTACTTGTTAGTTACTAAAGGGCAAACAGGTTGAGAGGGAAAAATTGTGCCTATAAATATTGGCGTATTAGACTTTTGCTACGAGAACTCACTTATTAGTGTTGTAGCTAATCGTAATTTTGCTGAAATGAAACTGGCGGGTCTAAATGTAGGTCCTTTTGATGAGGGAAATGAGTATCAGGTTTACTATTGGATAGCTAAAGAACTACAAGCCGCAGGTATTGTACACATAAGAGAAGAAGAACTTCTGGATGGGAGTAAACTCTACAAAGCACAATGGAAAGAAGGCGTTCAAATTCCAGGAATGATTTCAGAGCTGCCACAAAATTTCTACCCAAAACTACGCAGGTACCTAATTTTTGCTGAAGCTGAAGCAGTTCAACCTGAAAAAATTCAAGAATATCATAAAGTTAAAGCATTAGCAAAAGACATAATCAACTCACGGCTTAAAAAAATTATTTCATTATCTTCAGCATCTGCCCAAAGTGATCAGGTACTAAAAAAATTGACTACTGAAGAAAAAATTATATATGAACAACTTGTGGAAATAATTTCCACTTGGAAAAACCAAATTCTTCAAAAACAAGAAAAATAAAGTTTAGGCGAATTAGATGGCTAAAGACATAGAACCACAAGTTGATCCACAACAACGGTTTTTAGAATTTTTCAAAATTTTCAAAGTCGACTCACAAAAAGATCAAAAAGAAAAATACAGAGCCAAACTGGGTCAGTTAGCCATTACTGGAAAAACTAGCATTACAATAAATTTTGACGAAATTTACAGTTTTGACCAATCCTTAGCTGAACAGTTACTCAATAAACCAGAAGAATACCTAGAACACGCAAGTAAAGCTGCATATGAACAGTTAAGAATTGAAGATGAAGAGTATGCCGGAAAAATCGACAAAATTATTGTACGAGTTGCCAAACTTTTAGGCAAAGAAACACTACGCAAAATCGGCTCTAAAAACATGGGCAAATTAATTCTTGTCGAAGGCATAGTCGTCCGTGCCACACCAGTTCGCCCAATGGTTCTACAAGCAGCATATAAATGCAAACGCTGTAACACAGCAATGAAAATTGAGCAAACAGGCCAATTTCTTAAAGCCCCAGCAATATGTATGGGTATCGACTGCGGTAAAGACGGCCCATTTGAATTTATTCAAGAAGAATCCACATTTATAGATTCACAAGATCTAAGATTACAGGAGAAACCAGAAGATTTACCACCGGGACAGTTACCTAGGGTTTTAGCGGTTAAATTAGTTGGAGATGAAATAGTAGACCAAGCACGTCCAGGAGATCATGTTTCTATAGTAGGTATAGTGCGAGCTCATGCACCATCACTAGTTGGTATGGGAAAACTTCGCACATTTATATTACAATTAGAAGCTAATTCTGTTGAACTCTTAGGTAAAGAGCCTGAAACTTCACCTCCCTCACCTGAAGAAGAAGCAAAAATAGTAGAACTATCACGAGACCCTCTAGTTCATAAAAAAATCATCAGTAGCATCGCGCCCTCTATTTTTGGCAATGAGCATCTTAAAGAAGCCATCATGTACCTGCTTTTCGGAGGCGTCTCAAGAACACTATCAGACATGACCGTAAGAGGAGAAATGAACGCGTTAATCATAGGTGACCCAGGTACTGCTAAATCACAAATGCTTCAATATGTTTCTCGTATCGCCCCAAGAGGCTTATACACCTCAGGTAGAGGCACCACCGCCGCCGGCCTAACAGCAGCAGTTGTCCGCGAAAAAGGCGGTTCCATGTCACTTGAAGCAGGCGCACTTGTCTTAGCAGACAAAGGCATAGCCTGTATCGACGAAATGGACAAAATGCGTCCCGAAGACCGAGTAGCCATACACGAAGCGATGGAACAACATACAGTATCCGTCGCTAAAGGCGGTATTGTAGCAACCCTTAACGCAAGAACATCCGTCCTAGCAGCAGCTAACCCCTCACTTGGCAGATATGAACCCAACCGCACAGTAGCAGAAAACATTTCTCTACCCGTCACTATACTATCACGTTTTGACCTAATTTTCGTACTCCGTGACATACCAAACAAAGACATAGACAGCAGAATGTCAGAACACATATTAGAAATTCACAGACGTGGCATAAGCCCAGTTGAAGCACAAGTTAACACAGAACTCCTACGCAAATATGTCGGCTACGCCAAAAGCGTATACCCAGCACTAAGTCCAGAAGCACTAAAACGTCTTAAAGAATTCTACTTAGCCATGCGCAACGCAAGCGAAACAGAAGGCTCCCCCGTAGCCATAACCACACGCCAGCTCGAATCACTAGTCAGATGTGCAGAAGCCCGAGCCCGCGTAGCACTACGCAGAGAAGTAACTGCAGAAGACGCAGAAGCAGCAATTTCAATCATGAAAAAATCACTCGAAGAAGTAGGTATCGACATGTCCAGCTTCAAAGTCGACATAGACATAATCATGACCGGCAGACCAAAAAGCCTCAGAGACCGCTTCCACATAGTACTATCAGTCCTCATAGACATGGAAAAACAAACAGGCATAGTCGAACGAGACACATTCGTCAACGAAATGGAAAATACACACAAAATCCCAAGAAACGAAACAGAACGCATGATAAGCCAACTCCTCCGTGAAGGCACCATATACGAACCACGAGAAGGCTTCCTAAAAAAAACCTAACCAAACAGTTTACCAACAGACACACAAAAAATATTTGCACATCAAACAATCAAACAATAAAAACAGCCCCACCTACTTAACTTAGCTAATATAAAAATCCAACAATTCCCCACACAAATAATACAGATATTTGGTGAAATACAAAGCATCAAAAAATTAGTAAAAAATAATTAAAAAAAATGTTAAGATATGTATGTTGTTTTCTTTTCGTCTTGTTTCTTTGTTTCTTCTACCTGTAAGACACGTTTTTCTTCAATTGCTTGTAGTCGGGTAACCATTGTTTCTGCTCGAGAAATTTCCTCGTTTAACCCGTTTAACTCGACATCAAAGTTGAAGGTGTTTTTTAAAATTTCAAGTACGCTTTTTGCTGCTAACGGATCAGGCATGTAACCGCGTGTTTCACCTAAAAGACAAAGAGCGTTAATTTTTTTAAATTTTGATAATCCTAAAATTAAACCGGCTGTTCCAACTATGGGGCTGCCAGAAGGACTTAAGAATGCGCCTGCCTTAACGGTTTTATCTATAACATCTGTGCTAGTTGCGGCAACAAAAACCTGTGGTTTGTCTTTTGCCTCCATGCGATAACCACCAATTGTTGCGATTGTATGTACATGGTTTTTTTCTGCATAATCTAACATACGAGCGGCAATTTCATATTGACCTTCAATAGTTTGCGATTGACTATCACCATTAAATAGGATAAGATCGTTTGAGTTTTCTTTAGGATTTTTCCAGTAGTAAAAGGTTCCGCGCAGTAAGCGTACGTTGCCTTTTTTGTTAACTAATACAAAGTAAGGAAAATGTGGTGAGTATAGGTAAGCAATTTTTTTTGCTTGTAACTGTTTAATTAAGTAGCGAATGGCGATTTTCCCGACTAACCCTAATCCGGGGAGGCCTTCAATTAGCACGGGGTTGTTAGGTTGTATTTGCTGAAGCTCTTTTATGTATGTTTCTTTCATTGTTTTTCGCTACCTTTTTTCATTGCCATACGATATTTCAGGTATTTGTCGTCAGGCGAAAATTTTGCTGGGTGAGAAATTTTTACGTTGCCATTGCATTTAGGGCATGCAACCTTGTTTAAAGTGTAAGTATTACAGTCAACACATTTTCGTAGTTGCCAAACCAAGACTATTTTTCCCTTCTAAAAGTACCTTGACCACCGGCTTTAGTAATTTTTGACACGACATTTTGAGCAGCTTCTTGGAAAACTTCTTCAGCTTTCTTATAGTTCTCTGCACGTGCTTCGATGCTGTATTTTGGTGCTGCAACAACATAGAATTTTACAGATGCATCAGAAATTTTTTTTGCCTGCACTGCTGCAAAGGCTTCCTTGATTACTTTTACACCGTTTGGTTTCATGCATTTAATCTCAAGGATGCCTTTTACTTTAACCATCTTTACATGAATACGATCTTCGCCAACTTCAGCGAATGCAACGGCAATGTTTTCGGGAACACCAATTTTTGTTAATGTTTCAGGACCTTCTTTTACTGCTTTCTCGAACCCTTCGTATATACCGAATTTTTCGTCAATTTTTTCGCCAGCTTGCTGGTAGAGTTCATCAACAGTTAAATTAACTTTTGTTGCAACTTCACGAAAAAGAGTTTCGCCTTTTCGTTCTTTTTTCCATGACATAATTTTTTCTATACGTTCACGTTTAGTAACCCGACGCAGAGATAAGTCAATATGTCCTTTTTCAGAATCGACACGTAAAACTTTGAGGACAACTTTTTGTCCTTCACGTACAAAATCGCGGATGTTGCGAATCCATGAAGAAGAAATTTCTGAAACGTGAAGTAAACCACGTTTACCAAATTCATCAAGTTTCGCGTAAGAACCATAATCAGTTACAGACTCTATAGTAGCAATCACTAAATCGCCATGCTCTGGCCACTCTGGCTTACGCTCCACCATGTACAACAACCTCTATTTGTCTACTCTAACGATGAGAGAATTTCGCCGTTAATTTTTGCTTTTCCACCTGCGGGAGTAGCTAAAATTTCATTACATACGTTACAGGTAACTTTGTTTGTTGCATGACTGAACACTAATTGCTCATTTCCACATTTCAAACATTTAACACGTAAAAAATTGCTACTCGGTTTGGGGATAAGTTTATTCCATTCTGACATAACATTAACTCCAACATGTTTAAACTAGGGCTAACTTCCTTAGTCTTATTCCATCTTTATGACGCATATAACTGCATTTTTTGCATTTTAAACGTAAAGTTTGTTTCTTAGTTGTTTTAGCAAATTCATGTTGCAAAGGATACTTTTGTCCACCATATCCTTTCTTTTCTCGAGCGTGGGCACGTTCACCAACCGCTAGAGCTCTACGTTTACCAGCCTTATATAGAGATACAGTATGAGCTTCATGAGCTTTACATTTTGGACAGTAAGTCTTAACTTCTTTAGGAACGTTCACTTTGTTCACTACCAGCTTTAGCTTTCCATAGAAATAACGCCCCCCATTCTTATACTTTTTCACTTTTAAAATTAAATATCCTATCCAAAAAATGACTAACCATTATTTTAAACATAAACCAACATAGATATTCATTAATAAAATAGGTAAAAAAATAACCCCTTTAAAAGTTCATCAATCAAAATTTTTAGGTCACATCAACTATTACTGCCAAATTTTGTTTTACAAGAATTTTAGCGTTTTGAACAGGTAACGATGCTATGTCTTCAGCACTAAACGGTCCATAAGGTTTCATATCAGCACCCATGATTTGAGGAATATCTTTAGAAAAACGTAACGCAACACGTTTACGTGTTTCCTGACGAGAATGTCGCGTTTGTCCTTGAAGCAAACTTTTAGCAAACTTATGATAAGCTTCAGTGAAAGGAACAAAACTCTCAAAAATCTGAACCTCCTCAAATGCTAATAAATCCGTTGAAAGCTTCTGTGTTTGAGTTGTAAACTTTACCAATTTTTTATACCTCGCCCACAACAACTCCCCAAGCATATGCTTAACATTAACAACCTCCTTATCAAGCAATGTTGTTTTAAGAGTCTTGTTATCAATTAAACTATTTTCTTCTTTTATTTTACGAAGATACCGAGTAACACCTTCATAAAAATCACGGGGCAAAACACCAAGTGTAGATTCAGTTATCTCACGTTTCCAAGCTTGATATAGTTCATCATACATTAATCGGCCACCTCAGCGCGACCCTTTAAGATAAGCATAACTGCAACAGCAGTAGGTAATATAACTTTAACATTTTTATACGGCCCCCATACTGCTCCACCCAGCTTAAACTCAGGCACATCAGAAACCAACACTTTAAATGAACCCTTTTTAAAAGCTACGGCTTGAGTTAACGGATCGAAAGTATCAAGTTGACGTACAGGAAACTCCATTTTAAGCAAACCCGTTTTACCATGCAAAGTACCATTCATCCGAATTAACCTATGTATATCTGTAGTTACAACTGTATCAATGTTTGCCGACTCCAAACCTTTAACTTGCTCAGCCAACTTGACCCATGTTGCCACACTAACACCTGAAATACTATCCCACCTACCACCCTTAATAGCACGATTAATGATGGCATCTTTATTTTTAAATAAATTATTATTTTTTAACCCACTCTTTTTCATATCTTCAGCTGTTATCGTTGTCAAAAATTTTTCCATACCTACTTTTAAACGACGATTCCAACCATAATCGTGTAAACTAAAATTTTTTGTGCTATCAACTCGTCTTCTACCTTTTGCATTGTTTTCTTTTGCATACCTATCAAATACAGATAAACCAAGTCCAGTTATGTAGTCAACTATTTCTTTTCTAGATAAAGCATCAAGCGAACGCACGGCCTCATCTTCCACATGCACGTGGTAACCACGGTGTCCAGAAAAAAAGACACGTAATTCGCTATCAGCAAAACCAAAGTCTTTTGTTAACATATCAATTAATTTGGCTGTTTCTATACGTGTTGATTCAATACAAGAATCACATACCCAAGTTTTTGCTGAAAATTTATCACTTCCACAAATTGGACACTCTTCAGGAGTTATGCCTTTACCGCTAAATTCACATTTCTTGCATGTCCATTCATCATGAATTTTATCACATGACGTAGGAATATGATCAGCATCTATATCAAAAACAAGATCAGACCCAAACCAACCTTTTTTATCCATTTCAAGATCAGGTTTTTCATAATAAGCACAAGAATGATAAACATCGGAAAACGCATTTCTAGCTAAAATTTTTTGAAATTCTTTCATATTTTCAAAACGTTTGTGACGAATCATAAAGCGTTCTTTAAACATTAAGTAAGCAAATTCACGTTGTTCAAAACTTGTTGGTGACGGAATTACTGTTGAGGGATTATTATAAAACTCTTGGAATTTGGAATAAACAAAATCCCTCGAAGACACAAACATCACTTGATATATTACACCTTATTTCTCTAATTTAACCCTTAACTATAAAAACACCATTTTTAGGCGTAGAGTAATCACAAACAAAACACATAAACAGAACACGCCTCTTGAAAAACAAAAATGTTATAAAAAATTATGACAAACTTTTAGTTGTTTGATCAATTTCATCAGATTGATTTTGTCGGGACATTTCTGCTTTAATTTTATAATATTTTAACGGATGATAAATACGCTTACATAAGTCGTCACGGTTTTTACAAACATTATGAGTTTGAAGAATAGAACATTGAGGACAGGTATATTTTGTTCCTGAACCACGTGTACCAGCAATATGCTCAACTTGATAGCGAGTAAGACGTTCATTAAAATCAGAAAAAGATTTAAAAAGTTCAGTTACAGACTCAGGACTCATACCAATATTAACTAGAAAAGCAGTTAATGCAAACCGGCCCATATGAGGCAAATGATGATTTTTTGATGCAGCATTATAGAGTATATTAATGCAAGGCGGAAAAGCTCCCTGAACAACTACCTTTGGAAAATCCGTTTCCGTCTGTCCAATATGTTCTGATGCAATAACCTTGAGTTTATCTGCCAACTCAGAAATTTCAAGAGGATACTTATTAATAGCAACCGTAGCAAACCGCTTCTCAATTCGTCGTTTTATTTCCTCCTGAAGCAAACGAACAACCTCACGTTTGTTAAGATACACATTCCCCTCAGAAAGTTTACTGTTTATCAATTTCCATTTAGCATCATGAAGATTACTAGCGTTTTGCAAAAAATCACTAAAATACAAAACAAAGTCAAATACACCATCAGACGACGCAAAAGTGATCCTCCAGCCAAAATCAAGAGCAACTTTAAGAACAAAATCTTTCGACTCTAAATTTAACTCACTTGACGCGTATTTAGCCTCAGCTAACGCATACCGTTTTTTTATAAGAGAATTATCAGTCGCAGAAACGAGCATTATCGCAACCGGAAAAGAAAGAAGTTCTTTCTGCAGATCTTTAACGTAGTACTTGATCCCCTGCACATTAGTCAAAGGTCTAACCGTAAGATTAACTATCGCAGAGGTTACACGCTCCATAGCTCTATCCAAAATTTGAGACATACCAGGACTAATTAAATCCTCAATTTGCAAATTTAAAGGAGAAAGATATCTCGCAGTTTCCTTCAAAAAGGGATATTTAGCTAAATCACTCTTCGTGAAAACTGTGTCAACCGACAAAGTCTTAGCCATCATTAGTCTGTTTCTATTCTAGGTGCCAAGAAGAACGTTAATTTACCGTCCTTGATTTGCTGAAAGTCAATATGCACAGGCATATCACTTGAAAACTCTATTATTGCAATATCTGAAGTTGCTGAAGCGGCTTTGATAATTTCAGAAAGATAGCTTAGACTAAAAGTTGCTTTAGAGGGTTCTTTAACTTCCAAATCAAGAAGCGCATCACTACCTTTTTGCAAAGTAATGGTAGCACCCATCAGATCACCTGTTGCACTTAGAACTAACTTTTCAGAATCTGCTTCTATTCGCACATGGTCACTGACTAATTGAGCATCTTCAATAGCTTGACTCAAACCATTGGTGGTGCTTTTTGCTTTAACATTAAAAGTGATTTTAGGAATAGGAACCTCTTCCTCAGACGCTTCAAGGGTAGGCATTGTAAAGTTTCGAGCATATTTACCTGTTATCTTAACTTGCAAACGCCCAGTTTTATCGTCAAGAAAAAGTTCAACAGCTTCATCTCGACCAGCGCGTTTGAGAAGTTTGAGAAGCTCACTTATGTTTATGCACATTTTTGTTGAACCAGTACAATCGTATTCTTCAAAAATGGTTTTTGGCCATGCAAAATCTATCATTGCCACACGTGATGGATCCATAGCACGCAACTTTAAACCTTCAGCGTCAATTTTAAAAGTTGCCTCATCTACTAATATCGAAATCGCAGTAGCCATATCTCGTAAGAGTTTAGCGTCAGATACTTTAAGCTTAAACACAGTTCTCTACCTCATCTAATGCACATATGGTTAATTACAACTATTATGCTTATCGTTGTTCCTATAAATAAACTTTCTAAATCCCTTGATGAATTCTGTTGAGAAGAAGAAAACTAAAAAGTTACCTATACACAAGAATAGAATGTTAAAAAATAAGTTAACTGTATTCTCTATATGTATAACTGCATTTTGTACAACGTAGAAACTGTGTTGAAGACTCATCCGCGCCACGGGTCTGTACTTGCCATACGTAAGCAGTATTGTTTCCACATTTAGGGCATTCTACTCTAACCGTTGGTAACGTATTTAATTTCTGTTCTTCCTTACCGATTACAGCTACAAACTGTTGTGGACTATGCTGAATAATTTTTGTGACTTTAGGCTCAATTGTTACATCAGCTTCAGTTTTCTTATATCCACATTTTTGGCAAGCAAGAACCAAAGAAACTTTTTTACCAGTTTTTGATTTTTTGGGCTCAAGGCGACCGCCACATTTAGGACAAAATTCCATGCAGAATTCCCTCATCCATTTTTGATTTTCTTATCTTTATTGCTTTTAAATGTTTTCTAAATTTTCAATTATAAAAATAGTCCCTACATAGTATAAGATACTTTTCATAAAATATTTCTTGGTATTATTCTTACCTCGGCAGGTCATTAATTCTAAAAAATCATTTTCAATATTATCTACCACAAAAAATGGCATTTTATGTAAAAAGTTGAAAGAAGGTGGACTAAACCTTCAAGGCTTTTTCAAGTGCTTTGATGAATTCGTCATTATCTGCAATAGCCTTTTTAGCGGCAGTAAGTAACGTATTTTGAGGTTTTGATTTACCTTTCACTCGAACATAAATAATTGGGCTTGAGGCCAAAGGATGTGGAACATCATAACCAGCTAAATCAACGTTTTCATCTAATAGAATTTTTTTCTGTAACAAGTTACAGATGCCATGATCTGCGCCTATAATCTCAATTTTTAGTTCACGTTCGGTTTTATTTAATACATTAATTTTCATTTACTATCTTCCTCTTATAATGGTTCAGTACCATAGTCAATGGCGGTTTTACGTTTTTCAATGTTACCACATTTAGGGCAACGAAGGTCATAATTATTAAGATGCGTAAGAGTACTACAACGAGAACAGAAAGCATACAATACTCCTAAATTTTTATCCTGAGTTGCTAAATGACAAACTTGATTCTTTTCGCTGATGACTTTTGCACGTATAATATCGCCAGACTTGCAGACTTCATTCATAGAGGTAATGTAGCGATCAGAAACGTCAGATATATGAAGCACCCCACCAAAAACGCCGCTGATTTTTTTACTACCAATTTTAAAAATTTTAACCAATGCATTATCTGATTGTGCGTTTCCAACTTGACCAAGAACTATTGTACCAACTTTTGGAGTTATAGGACTTTTAGCTAAGGGGTAAACGGAAACGCGTTTATTAAGAAGATCCATTAATGCATGCCCGACAATTTTCGAGTAGATAATACTGTCTTTAACATAAGTTCCTGAATCAGGAATAAACTCTTCAATAACACCTAAACGTTCTCCCGGTAAAACTATATGACCACTTTTTTGTTCCGGCTGTTTTAAACTCATCGTAATTTTCTCTCTTTAACTTATTATTACTTTAATAACCTATAAACTATAATCACGGATTATTAAATATCATATGCTAAAATTCTGTGCTATGCAATAAACCTTTTGATTTAGTAAAGAAAAACCGTCTAAAACTAAAGAAACTACTTATAAAAACCACTCTCAATAACATAAAGATCAACCACAAAATCATGACTTACCTTTTTGTGGAAATCAAACATTTTAGGAATCGTCATAAGCATCGCATAAACTGCTCTGACCATACCACCATGCTGTTCAATAAAACGTTTTAAAAAAACCGACGGCTGAACCTCAAATAAACCTGTCCCAGAGGATTTAAGCATACTAATAAAGCGTTTATCAACCTGGGGATGACTATGCAAAGAATATATCATTTTACCAGATGCTAAAGCTTTAACTAGAAAAGCCCTGTCAGCATTACGAGTTTGAACACCAAAAGGAGGATTTTGCAAAACCGTATCAAAACAACAGCAGAAATTAACAGTAGAAATATCTCCATTAACCCAAACAGTATTAGCTGTTAAACCAATATTTCGCGAATTTGCAGTAGCAATTTTTAAGGCAGTTTTATCGATATCAACACCTAAAACAGTTTTTGCACCAAGAAAAGCCGCACCTAAGCTAAGCCTGCCTGTACCACAACCCAAATCCAAAACACACTTTCCCATTACATCATTATTTGTATATGCAGCAATGTAGAGCATAGTTGCAGCGATACTCTCAGAAGTAGTATACTGTTCAAGAGCAACTTTAGGTGCGGGATTAACCTGCACCGTTGAAAGAAGCCGTTCAAGATCTAATTTTCGAACAAGCCTTTTTTGAGCATACTCTGCCATGAAGCCTCGCCAATTGTAATCATAAACTCGTTAATTGTTAATAGGGGCTTCGCAAATTTTTCTGGTGCATCAAGGGAAATCCTTGGACAAGCTGTATTCACATATGCATCAATTGTTGGAAAGTCAAGAAGAGCATCAGGTGTTACTTCACGTATCGCAATAAGATAAGCAGTTTTTCCGTGTTTTTCAATTAACTCTTTAACTTTTAAAGCATCTTCTAACCGTTTTTGTCCAAGTTTTAAACCTATGATTACTCCTATATTTTTGGCGTTTTTTGCCTGCTCAATACATGCCCATTGTTGCTTTAGAATTTTCTGTGCATCCTCATTAACTGAGAACACACGATTATCATAAGGATCAACGACAATAGTGATTTTAGAAGTACTCAAAGATATACCCAAAGCATGAAAAATTCCGCCACCTATAAAAAGAAAGGCATCTACCTCATCAACGATTGTTTTCACATTGCTATAATCACAACCGATAACTTGTCCAGCATGCTCAGTTCGTCCAGCTTCACCAAGTATTACAGTTTTTCCTGCACGCACCAGAAATTCTCGAGCATCGTTAAGAGTTTGTATATGTTGAACAGTAGTTGCTAAACCAATTTTTAAATAGTTATTTAGAAGAGGCAATGCTTTCTCTAAGACAACTGTTGTATTTGTTAAAGCTCTCGTTTCAACATAAATTGTTGGAACTGACTCGTGTTTAACAAACTTTGAGTGTCCAAAATGGATAATCAAATCTGCACAAAGCTCTGTTGCCTCATTAACAGCGATATCACATGCACCATAGCATGAGTCTGCAGAAATCAGAGCAAGAGCACCTGCTTTTTCCACTATTTTAGCTATTCGAGGTGCTTCAGATTTTAAACCTTGTGGCATTTGTATTAAAACACGTTTAGCATAAAGTTTTTTGATTTCCTGCTTAATTCGTTCTTCTTCAAAATCAAAATATTTCATGCAATCAATCCACAAAATTAAATGTAGTAACTAAAAAGTAAAGGTTATAATGGTTAAAGAGGAGGTTTACCATTCCCAATCAGGAACGGGTTTTTTTAAAGGTTGACCTGCTGCGATTGCAGCTGCTTCTGCTAAGCGTTCGAGAATAATTTTTTGTTCTATACCTGCGACATTTCTGCGTGTTACTGCAACAGCGTCATTGTTTACTGATATGCTATCTATACCGGCACGAATGAGAAATTCACAGAACTCAGGCAAATTCGATGGACCTTCACCGCATATACTTACAGTACACCCATTTTCATGTGCAACTTTGATTAAATGTGCAATCATACGTTTTACTGCTGGATCACGTTCATCAAAATAACCCATTTGACCAAGACGCTCTGAATCACGATCAATCATCAACGTGCCTTGTGTTAAATCATTACTACCAATACTAAAACCGTCAACCAGCTTACTAAATTCATCTGCCATAACTATTATACTGGGTGTTTCAGCCATAAACCAAACTTTAAAGTCACGAGAACGTTCAAGACCTTCTTGGCGCATAATTTCAAGAACTTGCTTTGCTTCCCAAAGAGTCCTAACCATTGGAAGCATAACATAAACATTCTTAAGACCCCATTCATTGCGACATTTCTTTATTGCTTGACATTCAAGACGGAAAGCTTGTTCATACCATTTACTGATATAACGACTACACCCTCTCCAACCTAACATTGGATTTTCTTCAACAATCTCATACTTTTCGCCGCCCATAAGATCACGGTACTCATTAGTCTTAAAATCACTAAAACGCACAACCACTATTCGCGGCTGAATCGCACGCGCAACTGTTGCTATACCCTCAGCAAATTTATCAACAAGTTTTTGATCCTCGCCCTTTTCAACAAGAGACATGGGATGCTCATTAACATATGCTGCAAAAATAAATTCTGCTCGCATTAAACCAATACCTTGGAAGGGCAGATCTTTGTATTCCTCGATTTTCTCAGGAATAGCTAAATTCATGTAAATTTTTGTGGCAGTTATGGGAGCTGGCGCATCAATTGTATGAAGTAGCATATTACTATCTGTTGGGTTACGTGCTTGTGCCAGTATACCATCATATATTATGCCGTTTCTTGAGTCAACAGTATATTCTTTACCGGTTTTTATAAGTTGAGTACCAGTTTCTGTTCCAACAACACAAGGGATGTTTAATTCTCGACTTACAATTGCAGCGTGAGAAGTAATACCACCTTTGTCGGTTACAATAGCAGAGGCCATTTTCATGTATGGAACAAAATCTGGATTTGTCATATCTGTAACTAGAACATCGCCTTTTTGCATGTTTGATGCTGCTTCGTCAGTTGTTTTGGCAACTTTAGCTACACCAAAACCGTAACCACGTTTACCAGCACAAATACCTTTTACCACGATTTTTAAAGATTCAATTTTTTCTTTAGAATCATTATCAACGTTTTTCATATTTTTCGACCACACTGTTTCTGGACGCGCTTGTACCAAAAAGATGCCTGATGGAGAGGAGGATAAATCACGGTCTATTGCCCATTCAATATCCATTGCTTTACCGTAATGCTTCTCAATTTTATGCGCAAGATCCACAAGCACTAACAGTTCTTCATCAGTTATACAGGGTTTCTGAACCCTATCAGCGTCCTTAATATCTGAATGAATAGTTTTTCCTGTATTTGGATCACGAATATACTCAACAGTTTTTTTAACAATACGGCGCTGCTTAATTTGACGAGTTAACTTATCAATCACAAAACTATCAGGATTAACAGCACCTGAAACCACAGCTTCACCAAGACCATAAGTACATTCAATAATAATTTCATTTTGGTCTCCAGTCACAGGATTAATTGTAAACATAACTCCCGCAGTACGAGCATTAACCATTTTCTGAACGCCAACGCTTATGAAAACTTTATCATGTGCAAATTTTTTCTCTTCACGATAAAAAATAGCTCTAGAAGTGAACAAACTTGACCAACATTTCACAACTTTATCAATAATATCATCAGAACCTTTGACATTAAGATAAGTTTCCTGCTGACCAGCAAAAGATGCATCCGGCAAATCTTCCGCTGTGGCACTTGAGCGAACAGCAACAAATATGTCCTTAAGATTAAAACGTTTGTTTAACTCTTCATAAGCTTTCCTAATTGACACTTCAATATCTTTAGGCATTGGAGTATTTTCAATTAATTCGCGAATACGTTTCGAAGCAGCTTCATACTGCTTAGGATCAGTCTTATCAGTAATAACCTCTTTAAGAATAGCATAAATTCTCTTAGAAATTTGAGTCTCTTCTATAAAACGTTCATAAGCAAAAGCTGTAACAGCAAACCCAAAAGGAACTTGCAACCCAGCATGAATCATCTCACCAAGACTTGCATTCTTACCGCCAACGACAGCGACATCCGTGTTTCTTACAACATCAAACTGCAAAATCAAAGGTTTAACTGAGTCGCTATCTTTGCCGGCTTCACTCAAGCGGTTTCAGTCTCCGGCGACTCTTTCTCTGCTACAACGGGAGATTTAGTCACCACTATTTTACAATGTATTGGCAACTTTGCACTACCACGCTTAAGAGCCAACTTCGCAGTCTCAGCAGCTACAGCTTTTACCTGCACAGTAATTATTGGCTGATCTACCTCAACCTTCGCAGCCGTACCTACAGGCGTACCAAAAGAACCTCTCATACCCGTTTGAAGACGGTCAGCATGTGCTCCAAAAAGCATTTTGTTCTCCCGCAAAATAATATGCGGATACGGATGAACAACCATAAGATACTCATTAGCCACTTTATCAATTAAAACACGATTCACAGCTATACGCGCCGCCTCAAGCGCACTATGCCGCACCTGAACACGTTTTGTCGATAAGAGTTTAACTTCAAAATCGAAAACACCCTTCGTATCACCCATTGTGAATTTGACAATTTTTGGAGGTGGAAATCCTCTAGCATACTCTTTCCTTGTGTATGCACGATTTTTGACATGTCTGAAATTTCGTGCTTGCATTTAGCATATTCCCTACTCAAATGAAGTTTCGTAGTTTCTCACTTGGTAATCTCACTAATAAGCCTTAGGATATTCCATAAGCCAAAGAATGTTCCATCTAAGTCAATAACCATATTCTTGCTCAGCATTATGGCACCTATTTTTTCTTTCACGAAATATCTACTCATCAAATCTAACAGTCTCTGAAAAAAGTTACAGTTTTCAAAAATTGTGTACACACAATTCGAGGCATTTATTTAGTGATTTCAGTTAATTCAAACGAAATTTTCATTTGTACACCATTAACTACTGCGAGTGCGTTGCTGTTACCTCATTTTTTAAACAGTTAACGTTATATTCATGTGAAATACATCAACATTTTGTTTCTTCTGTTTCAAAAACTGGTAGAACAGCACTCAAAAAGTTAACATGAACAAAAACATGCCGCAAAAAGTACCAGTTAACTTAAAGTGCTTAAATATCCCAATTGACTGTTGTTTGGTTAATGTTTACATTTTTATTCATCTCAGGGAAGAATTGGCAACTGTCCCTAGCGGAACTCATAGTTTACCTTCAAACAAACCAAATATGCTTTGAAATACAACATTTCACTAAAAATTTTTTTATCGTTCAAACACAACAAACACTAGACCCAACAATTATCAAGGACTTAGGAGGCACAATAAAAATAGGGCAAGTTATGTTAACCCTCCCCAGTCAACAAACAAAAGAAGCATACATTAAACATAACAAACAAGCTGAAAAACAAATTTCTGAAGCATTAAAACAAAGTAACATAGTCAACGAAATGATCAAACATGCAAAAGGTAAAGTGTTTTTTGGAGTTAGTGTTTACCTTGAAGAAGATCAAATTAAAGCGTGTGCTGGCGAAATTCAACGGGTACTTGGAAGTGCAATAAAAGACCAGTTAGCAGAGCGCGATAAAAAAGCTCGTTTCATGGGATTTGCTAACAAATTACAAGGACAACTTAGCCATGTTGAAGTTCTAAAAAAAGAACTTGTAGAAAACAAATCAGAAATACTTCTCTGCATTGGTGAAAAAACCAGTTGGATAGCTACAACCACGGCAGTTCATAATCCATTTGAATTTCAAAAAAGAGACATATACAAACCACGTCAAAGAAAAATTTTCGGTATGCCACCACGATTAGCAAGGATAATGGTAAACCTCTCAAGTTGTACCAAAGACAAAACACTACTTGACGCTTTTTGTGGTGTAGGCACAGTTCTACAAGAAGCATTACTATCTAAAGCACATGTTATTGGCACAGACATTAACCCTTGGTGTATTAACGCTGCAGAAGAAAATTTGAAGTGGCTAACACAAGAATATGAACTTCCTAAAGCGAATTACCGAGTTATCCAAAGCGATGTAGAATTTCTGTCTAGAAAAATTGGACGAGAAAACATTGACAATATCGTTTCTGAACCAGACTTAGGACCAGCGTTACGCCAAATTCCCACAACACCCTACGCAAAAAAAATTATCGAAAAACTCACACCATTATTTTTTGAATTCATCGAAGAATCTTATAGAGTACTTAGAACAGGCGGTAAACTAGTTGTGGTTACACCATATATTATTACTCGTTCAAAGCAGATAGTTACTATGCCTATCGGCGAAAAAGCAGAAGACACAAATTTTGTACGGGTAAAACCGTTTAGCCCAGAATTTTTTGTTAAAAATATCACCAACACCAAAACGTTAACGGATATAGAAACACTTGTAGAAGTGGACTCTAGGCATTTAATTGGGAGAGAAATCCATGTTTTTCGCAAATAATCGCTATTGTTATTAGTTTGTTTTCACGTGTTTGTTCTTAAAGTTAAACGGGCAAGTAACTATGAGCAATGAAACATTTAACACAAGACCTGATTGGGATCGCTATTTCCTTGATTTGTGTGAAGCAGTTTCTAAACGTGCAACATGTGATCGAGGAAAATGTGGAGCAGTAATTGTTAAAGATAAACGTATAATGACCACAGGTTACGTTGGAGCACCAGCCGGTTTGCCACACTGTGACGAGGCAGGACATGATATGCGTAAAGTCTTCAACAACGACGGAACCGTAACGCAGCACTGCGTACGCACACTACATGCTGAACAAAACGCAATTATCCAAGCAGCACGTTTCGGGATGCCTCTTGAAGGCTCAACATTATATTGTAAAATGACACCATGCCGGACATGTGCCATGATGATTATTAACGCAGGCATCAAACGAGTCGTCTGCGAAAAACGTTATCATGCTGATGCAGACACACTTGAGTACTTTAAACAAGCAAACATCGAATTAACAATTATAAACAATGAAGTAGAACAATACAAAAACCAATAACAACCATTTTTTACAAAATACATTTTTAAATCTAATTTTCAACCACAAAACTTACCTCTTCTCAAAAGGAAGCTTCAATAAGATGGATAGATTCAAAAAATGGCAATTTACTTTCAGCTTTAACCACTGCAGACAAACCATAATTACGAAATTTCTGAATTGTCAAATCTAAACCTGTCAGACTAGACTGCAACAAGAGTACTCTACCAGATAGCTTCAAATGCGCAGTTACATGAGGAATAAAACGATCAATAACATCACGCCCAGTAACACCACCAGCCCATGCACGCCCAAGCCATGTTTCAATCTCATGTTGTTCAGACGGTAAATAGGGAGCATTAAACAATATTAAATCAAACAAAACATCAGTTAAGGCAGTCAACAAATCACTTCTCAAAAAACTCATGTTACCCAGTACATGGTTAAGAGCCGCGTTTTGTTTAGCACAACAAATCGCATATGGATTAATGTCAACAGCTAATACATGTTTTGCTTTTTGAGCAGCTAAAATTCCAAGAATTCCACAACCTGTACCCAAATCCAATACATTCCCACCTTGAGGCACATCAAGATTTTCTGCAAACAAAAAAGAATCCTCTGAAGGTTCAAACACTTCCTCAGTTATGTCAAACATTAAGTTTTGAAACCAAACACGTTTAATTGGTAAATACATTAGCTAAGGCTCCAAAGTTTTCAGGCGTAAGTTCACGCGGCCGCATTTCATGGTAAGGCAAACTTTGCATCATTTCTTGAAAAGTCCACTTATCAAGTTTCAAAGTATTTTTTATAAAGGGTTCAAGGGCGTTTGAAACTTTTTTGTTCCGCTCAGTGAATAGCCATTTAATCATTCGTTCAAAAAATAAAGGATCTTTTATAACAAAAGAAGGTTTTTTCCGAAGTTTTATGCGTAAAATAACTGAGTCAACACTTGGGGAGGGATAAAACATTTCTTTTGGCACAAAATCCAAAAGTTCAACAGTGGCTTTCTGGTAGACTGTGACTGTTAACCAGCCATAATTTTCACTTCCAACCTCTGCAACAAGACGATTTGCAAATTCTTTTTGCACAATTAGTACAGCACAGTCAATATTTTGTTCTAGTAAAAATAACACAAGTTTAGAGGATAAATAATAGGGTGGTGCTGCAATTACTTTATTAAAAATAGGCAAAGAAGTTTTTAACACATCACCCTCGACAACAGCTATATTGTCAAAAGCACTTGTTTGCTGACGTAATGCCAATGCAATTTGCGGATCCTTTTCAACTGCAATAACACCAGAACATTTGTTAACCAAAAATTTGGATAAAAAGCCAAATCCAGCGCCTACATCTAAAACAACATCAGAAGAAACAAGCTCTGCATAACTTGCAAGTTTAGGAAAAAAGACAGGCTCAATCATAAAGTTTTGTCCAAGAAGTTTATTTGGCGCAATTCGAAAAGTTTGCAATAACTTTTGTGTTTCTTCAATACTCATTTTAATTACTGTATCCGAGTAAATAAGCGGTATTTACTGTCGCCTTCAAGCTCTTCTAGAACCCGTTTAGTAATCAATTTGGCAGGACTCGGTAGTTCAGTACGATTCTGTAAATCGTCAAAACTTTCAAAAGGTTTACGCGTTCGCTCGTTAATAACTTGCCACATGTACTTTTTACCAATGCCAGGTACCAATTCGAGAGCATGCATACGTGGAGTAATGGCACGGGCAGTGTTAAAAAAGTTGACAAAATGCTTTTCACGGTTAACCACAATTTTACTTATGACCAAAGAAAGCTCAGCTTTAGCCGCTGCAGTTAACTCTTCATAACCGACTCTTCCAATGATATAAGTTACCTCTTCACGAGAGCCTTTACCAACACAAACACGGTCACTATGTTTTAACGTTAGACCTTCTTTTACTAAAGCTTCAAGTACAGTGAAAAATTCTTCGCCAACACATTGAACGAGTGCTCCCGCTCTATAACCAGCTCTTCCAGTTGGACGAACACCAGGCTTACCGTGTGGCAGGAAATCTAACACGTAAGCGTACTCTTCGTATCGCTTCTCCATAATAATCACTATACCTCATATCTATAATACTACTCAATACTTAAAAATGCTTACGCGTTTGCACTACTTGAGGATTCTGTTTTCGTTCAAAATAGAAACAATTTTTTCAAGTTTTTGAGCCTCTACAAGTTTACGACCACCCGCAAGGAATATTCGTAATTCGTCAACAGTTTCAGGCACACAATTTACTATTTGAACAGCTTCAGCCTCAACGAGATCATAGTCTTTAACAAACAATGCGACCAATTCTTCAGCTTTAACTGGCTCAATCTTAGTAAATTTGTTAACACAATCAAGAGTACGACGTTGAAATTGGTCGAGATTTTCCTCACCAATTGATTCTAAGACACTTTTTACTTGTGACAAAGTGAGACATTTTTCGCTTGATTCATCTTGACTCATTTTTACTCAGTTCCCAGTATACGGCTCTAAATGTTCACAACGCACAATAATAGTTTTAATTGCCTCACCTTGTGGAACATTGACAACATAACCTCGCCCACGCTTTTCTTGAATAACGCCAATTTTACCGTGGAAGCGTTTATGAGGCATACTTTTTTGTACACTAGAATTCATTTTTATTATCACTTCTGAGCCAAGCTCATACTCGTGAAGTAACTTGCTAATCTGTGGTTTTCCACGCTCACGTACGGGTTTACGCAGTAAACTGCGAGTACCAGAATAATACCCTTTTGAACCTCTCATTTATTTCACCCTAATTATCATCATCCATTAGGACATTAAGCACATCAAGCTTAAGCGTCCTTGCCCTGTTTCCAAGTAAACTTGAAACACTTGGAATTGTTCGACCTTCATCACTAGACACCAACTCTTTTACATAGAGTCCGCCTTGACAACGAATTTCCAACAGAGCTGTCTTAGACGTTACCTTCTTAACTTTAACCTTATATATGTATCTTTCTCGAATTAAATCAGCCCTTCTATGCAAAACACGCAAAGGGGTACGCTGTCTAATAATGGTTTCTGAAAGTTTTTCTTCAATTAAGCACAATCCTTCGTCCGTCAAATCATTTTCAAACTCAGCAAGTAAACGATACTCCTTCACAGCACTTTCACCCTTCTTAAGCCGACGCACCTTATCCTTAGTTGTAAAATGAAGCTCAGAAACCTCAACTTTACCCACAGCATTAGCATTTATTGCCATTTCTAGAGCTTTCAAATCAATGAAACGCTTTTTAGGTTTAGAAATTTCAACAATAAACGGGCGACCCGTACCAAGCATACGGGCATCAACATCTTCGCGACCAGAAGCATGGAAAAATGAGTCTGTTCCCTCAGCAATCTCTAAAAGTAGTTTGGATGTGAACTCTTCAACTGATTCAGGATATAATGTGCCTGTTCCACCACAATTTTCACAACCACCCCCGTGGCAATTTGAACAGAACCATTTTGACTGAGGCACTGTACGAACAAGTTTACGGTATCTGCCACCAACAAATAATGGATTAATTTGAAACTTGATCTTATCCAAAAAAGGATTAAACACAATTACAAGGTCAGGAATCAAATATTCTACTTCTTTACCAGTGAATGCTCCTATGGCTTTACCAAAAAGTCGACCAAATTCATGTCGCATACTTTCAGCAGTATTAACACAAAACCCAGCTTTAAATTCATCTTCGCGCTCTTCAATGTTTTTAGGCAATTCAATACCTACAAGATAAGTAGAGAAGTCATAGGCACTAAGAAGGGATAGAGCAGTTTTTAATAACTCTTCAATTTTGTTAAAAACACCATTACAAAGAAAACATTTATCATCTTGTAGATCAGGTTCCTGTTTTAAATGTTTCAAAGTTTCCTGCGCAGTTTTTGAAAAACCATTACTAGCTAAAACTTGAAGTTGAAACACACCTTCATCAAAAGTCTCTTTTAACAAAGCATTAGCTTGCATAGTTAAAACAACTTTCAGGGATAACCCTCGAACATTGTTTTCCATGCTATACCCTAAAGCAGCAAATTGCCTACCAAGGCAATGGTCGCATAAAGGATATTTACTAAGAAGTTCAAACGCTTTTTTATATACATCCATAAATTATGTACCTACTTGAAATTCGGTGGAATTCCTCCACCCATCCCCATACCGCCTTTTCCGCCAAGACCAAAAGGTAGCTTCTTTTTACGTTTAAACATTTTAAGCATCTTACGCGTCATAAGATACTGTTTTAGCAGTTCTTTAACCTCTTTTTCTGTTGTCCCAGAACCCCGCGCGATACGTCTTGCGCGAGAAGAATTAAGTATTTTAGGGTTTTCCTTTTCTTCAGGAGTCATTGATTGAATAATTACACGCCATTTATCAAGACGACCCTCAGCATTGTTCACCATTTCATCCGGTACATCATATGACATTCCGGGAAGCATTTTCAACACTTTACCAAAGGGGCCCATATTTTTAACTGCGCTGAATTGTTCATACATATCGGTTAAAGTAAATTTACCACTAAGAATTTCCTTAGCTTTCTTTGTAGGAACTTTAACTTCAGCATCATGTACTTTTTCTAGCAAAGTTTCCAAATCGCCCATGCCTAACAGACGACCAACAAAACGAGAAGGCACAAACGTTTCAATATCTTCAATTTTTTCACCCGTACCAATGAACTTTATAGGAGCACCTGTCGCCGCAACAGCAGAGAGAGCACCACCACCACGTGAAGAACCATCGAGTTTAGTTACTATAATAGCACCAATCGGTGTTGCCTCATGAAAAGTTTTTGCTTGAATCAGAGCCTGCTGACCAATTGTACCATCTATAACCATTATAACTTCGTCAGGTTTTATGCTTTTTTCAAGATCTTTCATTTCCTTAATAAGTTCTTTTTCTTCCTTATGCCGACCAGCGGTATCAACAATAATCAAGTCCTTATCAGCATACACCTTTAGACCTTCACGAACAACTTTAACAGGGTCATTAGCTTTAGCATCACCAAAAACAGGCAAATTTATTCGGTTACCAAGTTGCAAAAGCTGTGCATACGCACCTGGACGAAAAGTATCAGCCGCAATCAAACCAGGCTTAAAACCACGCTTCTGATAATACCGAGCAATTTTAGCAGCATGAGTAGTTTTACCTGAACCTTGAATACCAACAAGCATAACAATTTTCTTTTTACCAGGTTCAACTTTTAACGAAACAGGTTTATCACCTATAAAACGAGTTAATTCTTCATACACCACTTTTATGACATGCTCCCGCCGAGAAATCCCAGGAGGCACATCTTCTTTTAAGGCCCGCTCCTCAATACTCTTAGAAATCCCCAACACCAACTGCACATTAACATCCGACTGAAGCAACGCGCGCTGTATATCACGCACAAGCTCCTTTACAACTGCCTCGTCAACTACACCTGCTTTAAACAGTTTTTTTATCGCATTTGTTAATGAGGAACCTAAACGATCAAGAGCCACCTATTTTCACTTCAACGATAAACAATCACAGCGACCTTTAAAAGATTACATTATAAAAAAGCATAATACATACAAAATTTCCAAATTTTTTGAGGAAAAATCTGCCGCAAAGTAAAGCCTCAGTTCCCCATAATAATTTCTTCTTCACAAATCAGACGGCTCTTCATGCATCATTGGCTTCAAGTAATAAGGGTAATAATCACACAAATAAACATGTCCACCAACAAAAGGCTTCTTTGTTTGCAACGTTTAACAAAGTATTTCCAGTTCATAGAACAAGGTACCATAAAACAGAGGGGCATAGACAAATATTACACGCAAGCGCAAAAATAAGTTAAAACATAAATAAAAAATAGTTTTTGTTAATGCAGAATTATTTAACTCTGCTTATTTTGATTCTGCCCAAAATTTTCCAATACTCGATTTCTGCGCCGGCAACTAGTTTATCTTTTAATTCTTCTTCATCTGGAAATGGAGCATCAGCGTACTCATATGTTTCCAAGTCCATGATTTGCACACCATTGGGATTAACTGCAAAAATTTGACCGGGTCGTTTATCAATTATTGGAACTTCAGCGCCTCCATCAACGGGTTTTACAAACTGTCTTTTTTGGTTATCAAAAACGCCTATGGCGACAATTCTTGCTTTTGCGGAACCATGTTTCCCAGGTTTAGATTTTGCTACATCTACAATACGGCACGGTTCGCCGTCAATCATCATGTAACCGCCAACACGAAGTTCGCCTACATCAACTGGTCTGCTCATTCTCACACCACAATTTCTTTGCTATAAATCAAAAGTCTTAACAACACCCATATATAGATTAAGGTACGGTATAACCTTTAAATGGTGACATTGTGTTCAAAACTGTAGGACTAGTTGCTCGTTATGATAAAGAAAAAGCCCTACAACTAGCAAAAGAATTATCAGAGCAGCTAAACAGTAAGGGTGTTAAAGTTTTTATTGAAGACACCTTAGCTGATAAAATAAGAGTTCAAGCAGAAGCTGTTCCGCTTAAAGATATGAAAACAGACTTTATAATAACCATTGGTGGAGACGGTACAATTCTACGCACCTGCTTAAACAGTCCAAAGCCAGAACCACCCATATTGGGAGTAAATATGGGTGTTAGAGGATTCTTAACAGAAGTTGAACCTAATGACGCACATAAAGCAGTTGACAGAATTCTTAAAGGCGAGTTTAAACTTGAAAAATGTACAAAGCTCTCCGCAAAAATAGACGATGAAACATTACCGGACGCATTAAACGATGTTGTAATTTCAGCAGGTGAACCATCAAAAATTCTTTATACAGAAATTTGCAAAGATGGCAAACCAATTCTAAAATGTCAAGCTGATGGCATAATTGTTGCAACACAAACAGGCTCTACAGGATACTCCCTTTCTGCTGGAGGCCCAGTGCTTGATAAAAAAATGGACGCAATTTTGGTTACACCGATATGCGCATTGACCGTGTTTAGGTCTCTTGTTTTTCCCACGGATGCTGAAATTACTTTAAATGTTATTAGACCAAAACAGATGCTTGTCATGATTGATGGGAACTATCATCACATGAAAAGTGAGAGAGAACTCACTGTTAAAGTTACAAAAGCAAGGAATTGTTCAAATTTCATTAGATTCGAAAACGACTTCTATGACCGCCTAAGTTGTAGATTACTATTCCAAGGTGCGAGATGACCAAAAATACAGTCACATAACAATTATCAGAAAAAAATTATAGTTTTAGACACATCAGCATTTTTTGCAGGATTTGACCCATTCGCACTTGATAAAGAACAAGTAACTGTACCAAAGGTATATGATGAAATAAAAACCATTTCAATGTCACAAGTACGTTTTAACACCGCAATTGAAAGCGGTAAAGTAAAAATAAAAATACCACAGGAAGAATATTTAAACAAAATAAGAACATCGGCAAGTAAAATAGGAGACTCATATCTTCTTTCTGAAACTGACATACAACTGCTGGCATTAGCTTTAGAACTTAAAACCGAAGGGGAGTATCCAGAGATTATAACAGATGATTATTCAATTCAAAATGTTGCCAAACAAAACAATATTGATTTTTATGCACTTACAACTTTTGGTATTCGACAACTTCTAGAGTGGATACGCTATTGTCCGGCATGTTACAAAGAATATTCTATAAATAGCACAGTCAATACTTGCCAAGTCTGTGGTACAGAACTCAAAAGAAAGCCAAAAAGAACAAAGAAAAAAACAAAAATAAGCTGATGTTAAAGAAGAGCTAAGAACAAAATTAGCAGTAATCCTTCAATAAGAAAGATAGGAACAACTATTTGTTTTGCTTTCATAATTGCTTTGTCTACAAGTAGTGAAAGAGAGGTTATTTGTGAGCTGCCGATAACGCGAACTTGCGGAACAATTAAGTGTTTACATCCTGCTTTTGCGAGTTCCAAATCAGTTGTAGCGTCTTTTGCAACATCAATAATATATTTTATTAGTTTACTTTGATCCATAGCTTCACCTATCGGATGATAACCTCGTCTACCGGTAACGAGTGCGCTCACAGCATGAGTATCAGTTGTGAAAATTTCACTTGCATCAAAACCGATTGCATTTATTGCAGAGATGATTTTTTCGCGCAATCCAGAAAGCATGTTATTTCCATCTATAACAACGTAAACGACTTTCTGATCGTCAACTTGAACAGTTATAGCTGTGATACCACCAGTACCCATACCTTCTTTGAGTGTAAATTCTTTAGGATAAACCGTTGAAGACCCAACCTTGAAAGGCTTCTTTGGCATTGAAGCAACTTTTTTGAGGCATTTAAAAGCGGCAATTTCAAATTCAGCTAAATGTGCAACAGTATCAATTACGTCAGTTATACTATTGTGACAGTTAACAACAATCGTACAGCTCAATCCATATTTTTGGGCTTCTTTTTGAACCGCTTGTCCAAGTTCTTGAGGAAGATCTTCAGTAGTTTTAGGCGAGAGTGTAAATGAGAGGAATGCTGTGTTACCAAAAACTTGACAGGAAGCTGTAGCATAACCTTCTGAAACTTGAACAAAGGGTGTAGCCAAAGTCTCTGTAGTTTCAAAGTTAGCGGCTTCAATAATCTGAGTTATTACTTTGAAGTTTTGTGTTTGAGAAGCTAAGTCAAGTTCGTGTCCTAAAATACCTAAGGGTGTACATGTTGGACATCCATAAGTTTTTTCAAAATGCTCCTTAAGCAAAGAAGGTAAAAGGCTACTACCGATGTTTTTGAATGGTCCAGGGTGAACAAATGGCACAATTAAAGCAGCTTTAGGTTTAGAAGCATCAAAACGTAGCAGTATAACATCTACATCTTTAGTTTCTCCCATCTTTTCCAAGTGTGCTTCTAGGGGGGCATTTGCATCAACTACCCAGTTAATTATGAAGGCCTTAAACAAGGGCAACGCAGACATACCAGCAAGATCATTGCCAATTTTATCTAACGTTTTTAGAAATATGAACACTGCTACATAAGCGATTAATGGAGCAAAGACAAGATAGAACAAAGAAGATGTTAGCACACTACCGAATAGACTTGACCAACAAACAAAAAATGCACTAATACAAAGATAAGGCCAAAATAGTGCAACTAAAATTTGCTGTATATGCCCTGCAGAAGAGACCGCAAATAAAACAATAAAACGCAAAGTCAAAACTGCGCCAAATCCAAGTAAAGACATGTTAAGCCACCAAAGGCTATCAAAGACTAAACCGAAAACTACGCCCAGAACAAGTAAGAACGCCCAAAAACCCCAGCAGAAAAGAGATAAAGCAACAGTTCGGCGCAGTGTAAAAATTGGGTCTTTTAAAACTATTTTGCTCATTACAGCATCAGTAATAATTGTTATAACAAATACGGCTACACCGAGAGATAAACCACTTATTAAACCCTGAGTTGTGGGAAACAATACATATGTTGATAACCCAACTATGCAGAGACAAATGGCAACCATAAACAGAATCAGACGTTTACAAGAGGGTAAAACGAACAGAGAGGAGTAATGTTTCAATGCGCCATCCATAGAGTCATTTAAAGAAGTATTAGGAGAACTATCCGCCATGTTCAAACATCCTAAAGTAAGGTCTTATTGAACCTGTTAGAGTTATTAAAATGTAACTTAAATTATGATAAATTATTTGACAATAAATACAAAATTTCACACTTTCAAGCAAACAAACAAACCAGTTTTAGACAGGAAAAGCTCAAAACACACTAACCAGTCGAACCTAAAAACTCAACAAACAACATGCAAAGAAGTAAAATAACAGGGAGAACTGTTTTATCCCCAAAATGACACTTATTTAAATTCTGCAAAGTCTATGCCAGCGCAAAATTTGCCACCGTCCGTATTTCAAATGCTTGAGAGGAATGTTGGCAAAAAAATTAGAGTTATAGTAGATCCAACCTATGGTTTTGAAGGAACCTTAGAAGCCGTTACTCAGGAACAATCAGGAATTTGGCTATCAGAAGCAGATGCCATAGTTTTACGTGCAACTTTGGCACAACCAATTCCACAAGTATCGAGTAAAGAAGAAACAGGCGATTTGTATCTTAACTTAAAAACAATTCAAAGAATTGAAGTGTTACAACAAATCAAAAATAAATAAAAATTTAAAAAATTATTGTTTTAAAAGAAAATTTTTGCCAGAACAGACACAACAATTAAAGTAATAGAGAGACCCACTAGAAGTTCAGGCCTAATTTTAACACCTTCGGTTTCTTCCTCAAAAAACCTAAGTAAACCTGCACTTGCAGCAGGCATTGGTCCTGCATCTTTTCTTTTTTTACTCATTAACATCCCACAATACTAGTTAAATTGGTAATCATAATTTCTTGTAGATTATTAATGTTGCGTAAAAGAAGAGGTAATTTTAATAATTTAAAACAGTTAACACAATACCTAACCTGGTGTTACAATTGCAAATCTACGAATTCCAAAAAATGATGGAATATTTATACATTAAAAAAGATAGTAAAAGAGGAATAAAAGCAACGTTCAAATGGCTCAGTGACGAGTTACAAGAACTCAAAGAAGCCCTAAACAAAAAAGATCAAACAGCTTTAGAAAAAGAGTTCGCTGATGTTTTGGCATGGCTCGCGTCTTTAGCTAACATCACAAACGTAAACCTCGAAAAAGCCACTTTAGAAAAATACAACTATAAATGCCCAAAATGTCAACAAGCACCGTGCAAATGTAAATTTATAAAAATCAAACCAGACGGGTCTGTCCAACACCCGTAAGTAACCAAATATACCTTCTACCACCTTTATACTCAACAATACCTTCACGACACATCAATCGCAAATGATGCATAACAACATTATATGAAAAACCAGTTTTACCAGATAATTCAATAGCACTACAAAACTTAATATCAAGTAGCAATAAAATTTTTGTTCTTGTCTTAAGGCCACAACGTACATTGCGAACTTTATTTAGGTAAGCTTTTGGATGAAATACACCGGTAATCTTGTTTCCCTCAACCAGTAATATACAAGCTTCATTTGTAAAGTTTTAGCTACCAAAATCAAAAAGTTTTGTTTGTTTAGCCTTCTTATTATCAAACATCAAAGAAATTTCGTCCTTAACTAAAACCAAACGTTGAGTGTAATACTTTGGCAATCCATAGTTATTCACCAATTGCTGAGCTATTGACAAGTATTTTTCAATGTTACCTCGATAAACCGTAAGGGTTAAATTTCCGCCACAAGAAAAACATTTCCCAGTTAAAGGTAGCCGTCGAAATTTTTTGTTACATTTTTTGCATCGAAAAGACTGAGTAGAGAAAGCGCGCAAGTTTCCAGCAATATCACGCATAAAATGGGTATTGATAACCTTTAGTGCAACGCGATTAACATCAACAGCTTCTAACTGCTCACCAAGACTTAACTGTAGGGCAACTTTATCCTTCATCGTTTTAAGGTCTTTATATGAGCTTTGCGCATTGCCTAAGTTTATGTTTGTTGTAGGTACAGTAAACATAAATCCTTCAAATTGTGCTTCAGTACCGAGTCTATGGTTAATTATATCCATAATAGAGGTTATTGATCTAGCTTCAACCTTCTGACAAGACTTTTGGTAAAATTCCAAAGGATAAGTTGCACTAACATCAAAATCATGAGCTTGTCGCTGAACCTCTTTAGTATTAACAAAAGGTATCATTAAAATAGGTGCATCCATAATTCCGCCAATTTGAGCAGGTAGATATTGCCGCGAAAAATTAATCAGAGTATCAAGAGCTAGCATAATAGCATCTTCATCACCATCACAATCTCGTCGTTTAGCAGAGTGCCAAACTGGGTGGGCATAAATCAGATTACGGTCAGTGTAACCAATTACACGCCCAAGAATACAAGCACATGTATGAGGAGCTAAACCAAAAATCAGCTGACCAACAAGATCCTCAGGCTTTTTGATGTTATAAAAACGAGGCATTTTATAGACACGCTCAAGCAAATCATCAATAAAGTTTGCTATTTGGGTAAAATATTTACCTGCTTTCCATGGAACAACGACATCTTGAATTTTTAGTTCCAGAATTTGGTCAGGATCAACCAGTTTTTGACCATAAACATCATAGCCATACCCCAGTGAACACAATTTTTCAACTGAGACACCTATTTCCATTGGCGTTATGTGCGTTAAAGGGGCGTTAGTACCATCAAAGCGAATTGTACCATCTTTATAAGTAGACACATCATGTTTAGCTCGCAGAATACCTTTCTCAAGAATTTCAGGCATTTTATCTTCATTAGTCAACCCTTTAACACCACGAAGCATTTTAGGAACAGGAACACCCAGAGAAGAACAAGCAGAATCGAGCATTTTTTTAAAATTGATAGACTGTTTAGAATACAAAACCGACTGTGTTTTACAAGTATCACAATAATTACCTTTTAAAACTTTACCACAACGAGGACACGACTTTTCTGCAACCGTATCACAGCCACAATCGAAACAACGAATTTTTAACGTATACGTTTTACATTTAGGGCATTTACGTTTAGCCAGTTCAACAAACACTTGATCTTTTTTTCCAGCCTCAACAAAATCTCTGTGAACACCACCAGCTAACCCTACAGGAAATAACACATGAACAGCCGGCCTCATTTCGCGGTGCTTAGCTTTTTCAGGTCTACCCATACGACCCCCTACATAACTTGGAGCCTTATCTTTAATCTGTACACCACTAAGCAGTGTCAACAAAGATAATACCGTATCAGCTTGTATAGACTCACCTAAACGCGGTGTACCGTAACCAAGTGTAAAACCAAAAACTGCAGCATCCTCACCCTCAATCACAACATTATTATCAATAATACGATGAGGCAACAAAATTTTTCTAAGTAACGATACAACATTACCATTAACAGACCCAATTATGCTACATATAATCCCCGCATCAGAAATTACCTCACAGTCCATCAACCAATTTTTTAGACAATTAACCTCGTGAACAGCAGATAACCCAGACCAAAAAAGAACACAATTAGGAGACAAGGGTATATTCAAACTTTGACTAAGAGCAGTTGCTTGTTTAATAGAAGGCTTATTTTTAAATGGATCAACAATAAAGTTTTCAAGTTGTTGCACTGAAAAACCACAAACTTCAGCAACTTTTTCATTATCACCACCAAATTTGGATATAATAGCATTTTTAAGATCCTTAACCCACCATTCTTCCACATAGCCTGAAGGTAATAAAGTCTTATTACAATAAAGAAAGTCACCAAAATCTATCAATATATCACCAAGAAAAAGAATTTTTTTAATTTTACCTTTAACCTCAACAAAGTTTTCAAGAGATACCCGTACAACAGAATTATCCTTAAGGAGAACAACAGGTTTTTCAAGGCTATCTACCGGTAGGGTAACACCACCCTTTCCAGGAAGTTCCAAACGCATCTGTGTCCCCGCAGCCAAAAACCCTTCAACCACAAGCATTGTCGCAGGATGAATACCAACCGCTGAAAGACCAGTATTACGCGAACGACCATATCTAAGGCGAAATCCACCTATAGTTGACGGAAAAGCAAAGATAGGCCTTCCCGCAATAACATCATCCATGAAACCGCCAGATTTTTTCTCAGATTTTTTTTTGAAATTTTTTAACCAATCCCAACCCTGAAAACCCAATTTATCAATAATCACAAATACTTTCTGTGCACGACCAACAATACCATCGTTAATAACCCTTAATGCACCACCTCGAACGCGATTAGTTTCAACACGTTCCAAATTACGATATGAAGAAACTTCAACAGGATCAGATTCAGTACCGGTACATTCTACAGGAACAAGTTTTAGAGCTTTATGCAGTTCCTCATCTGGAATGTGATATTGGAAACGCCCCACAGAACGTTCGTAAAGTCGCAATTCTTCAACAAATCGAGAAAGCTCTTCTTCAGTAGGTTTATACGTATCTAGCCCTAACTCACGACGCACATAATCACCTACAACTAACGTTAAAGCTTGATCAGTACCTCCTGCTGAACGAATGGGACCAGCAAAATAGATTGCTAGATAACGGGTTTGATCAGAATTTTTTTTTATTTTAACATGAGCAATACCCTGAATAGGAGCAGCAGTTAAGCCTTCAGTAAAAATTGCAAGAGCAGTTCTAATAGCCTGTTCAGCTAGCGCCTCAGGAGTTTGTTTTTCGCCTGTTATAATAAAATTTCCTTGAGCGATTTCCTGAGCAACCTTGAAAGCCACTTCTTCACGAGACATTTGACTGCTGAACTTACGAATGCTTAAAGCAACATTTTTTGGTCCAACAAGACCTTCAACCAAATCAGCAATGTCTTGAGCTTCAATACACTCAGTTTTCAAAGCAGAATCTAAACCTTTAGCTCGAGCATTATCACTAATTGTGTATAACTCTTTTAATTGTCGTCTCATTTCAACAATATATTCTTGATAATTTTGGCTTAGTTTACTGCTCAAACAATCCCTTCTAAGAAATAATAAAAGGTAACAATAAAGTATTTTTGGCTTTTCTAAAACAAAAGGAAAAATAATCAACGAGTTATTTTTGCTTAATTCCTTCAATAACCTCAGCGATTCGCCGTTTATTGTCAGCAGCCTCTATCAGGTTTCCAGTTACAATAATGTCTGCACCTGCCTGAGCTGCTACAGCTGCTTGCTCACGAGTTCGTATACCTCCGCCAACAATTAAAGGAATATTAACATGTTTCTTTACGGCACTAATCATTTCTGGCGGAACAGGATTTACAACACCGGAACCACCTTCGAGATAAATAAATCGCATACCAAGATATTGTCCCGCTAAAGCGTGGGCTATTGCCAAATCAGGTTTATCGTATGGTATAGTAATTGCTTTACCGACAACTCCTGCAGTTCCACCTTGGCCGACAATAATGTAGCCCATAGGAAGGGGTTCAATGTTGAATTTTTGGATCAAAGGGGCACCTTGAATTTGGGCACCAATTAAGAAATATGTGTCTGCAGAGTTTAAAAGAGACATAAACCATATTGCATCAGAATGTTTACTTATGCCGCTGGCATTATTTGGAAAAAGTATTGTGGGCAAATCAACAGTTTCTTTAATTGCTTTAACTATAGCATCTAAATGTCCTTGTGAAGAAAATGTTGAGCCACCAATCATTATCGCTGCGGTTCCACTGTTTTTTGAATTCTCCGCTACTATGGCAGTTTGGGCGGGCGTTATTTTTTCGGGGTCAATAAGTGTCATATGAATGGTTTTCTCAGCCGCAATTTTTTCAAGGAGATACTTTTCTACGCGCCCAAGCATTAGGTATCCTCTCAGGTTACTCTTTTAGTTTGGTTATAGGAGTACGTTTTAATGTACTATACACACGATCAGTTAACATACAATAAACATCAACAGTACCTTGCGCCTGTTTTATTTGGAACTCCTCACTAAGGCCACAACTACTACACTGCGCAATTGCTTTACCGCATTCTTCTCGATTTATTTCAACACGCACAGTTTCTTTTCCACATACAGGGCACGAGAAGAATTTAGGCAAACGTTTTTTTGGAATGTGAACAACTTTTTTCCTTCTTCGACCCATAAAACAACCTTCAGCAGTGATGTAACGCTTATTAATATTTATACTTGTCCTTAAATACTTGCCTAACAATCATAAAAATAGAGGTGCATACGAGCTGTGAAGTTGACACCTTCCGTATTAAATCTGGATTTCTTCGAAGTAGAAACAAAAATTACACGCTTTATCAATGAGTACGTTACCAGCAATCAAGCTGAAGGAGTGGTACTGGGACTTTCAGGCGGTATTGACAGCGCAGTCGTTGCAGCATTATGCAGTAAAGCATTAGGAAACAAAAAAGTTTTAGCATTACTATTACCAGAAAGAGAAACACGAAAACAAAAAGATATTGACGATGCAGAAACCATTGCAAAACAATTTAACATTGAAACTCAAACAATTGACATAACACATGCCCTTGAAGGAGTATACACTACAATACCAATATATGACCCAAAAAATCAAATATGCAAAGGAAACATCAAAGCACGAACCCGAATGATCATACTTTATTATTACGCAAATAAACTTAACAAAATTGTTTGCGGAGGCTCGGACAAATCAGAAACTTTAATGGGCTACTTCACAAAATGGGGAGACGGCGCAGCAGATATATCACCCATAAGGGATCTCTACAAAACTCAAGTTCGCAAACTTGCAATTAATCTGGGAATCCCAGAAAACATCGCATTAAAACCAGCTACACCATCACTTTGGCCTAATCAAACAGCTGAAGAAGAACTAGGGATAAAATATGAAACATTAGACCTCATCCTCTATGGCCTTGAAAAATTCATGACACCAAAGGAAATCGCAAATCAACTAAATATCGAGCAAAACACCATTGAAACCGTGAAAAAACGTTGGCTACATAACGAACATAAAAGACAAATACCCATAGCACCTAAACTCAGACCATAATCATATGAAACCATTTTTAGGCTACCTACTAATACAAAAAATATAAAGAAAAACAGGAAAAACAACAAAATAGCTTTTTGCCAAAAGTAGTAACAAATATGAAAACAAACAAGCTACAAAAATACGGAAAAATAACATAAAAACCAAAGATATAGATTTGATAATTTTTACTGAAATAACCCTATGGTATAATGTTAAAGATCAAATTCACAATTTAGACACACAACCGCCAAGGTTTCATATACATCGAACAATGACATAACTAATAATTCATCTCAACTTTTGTGTCACACAAAAACTATTTTAGAGTTTGAACGACCACCAGAACTACAAAAAACACGAACATGTTTTGCGTATGTGGTCTTCGGAATTTAAGAGATTACACAGTTTGGTATGGAAAGTAAGCCAATTGTGATGTTTTAGTTTAATCAAGTATTGAAAAGATTGCGCATTTTGTAAAACTGATTTCATGATTTAAGTATAACAGAAACGTTTATAGCAGCATAACTTTTCGTTAACTATATTTGCTGTTTTTCAACAATGAGAACCATGTTTGCAATGTTGGCCCATACATTATTTGTGTGTAGAATAACGT
>JGI20163J15578_10000087_pt1 | contig 35070 bp, 27 predicted proteins | sample TergutCu122P1_FD_15578 | JGI IMG/M metagenome (IMG submission 15578)
CCATCATAGAAACTGCAGTGCTCGGTCTAACATTAAATCCGATAATTACGGCACCTGCCGTTCCTGCAAGCATAACGTCTGACTCTGTGACGGTACCTACTCCCGAGTGGATAATTTTAACTCTTACGTTTTCATTTCTTAGCTTTTCAAGTGAAGCTTCAAGCGCTCCGACTGACCCTTGCACATCTCCTTTAATAAGCAGGTTGAGTTCTTTTACTTCGCCCTCTTGAATTTGGCTAAACAATTGCTCAAGGGTTGTGCTTGCATTTCGCGCAAGAATTTCTTCTCTCAGTTTGATTTTTCTGTTTTCAGCAATTTCGCGTGCGGTTCTGTCTTCCTTAACTACGTGGAATTCATCGCCGGCCTCAGGAACGTCAGTAAGTCCCAATATTTCTACTGCCGTTGCAGGCCCTGCTTTTTTGATAGTATCACCTTTGAAGTTCGTCATAAGCCTTATTTTTCCTGATGAAGTTCCTGCAACAACACTCATGCCGCTTTTTAACGTGCCGTTAAGTACAAGTAACGTTGCAACCGGTCCTTTTGCCTTATCCAACCTTGCTTCAATAACAGTTCCGCTTGCAAGCCTATGAGGATTTGCTCTTAATTCAAGAACTTCTGCTTGAAGTAAAATCATCTCCAATAAGTTAATGATTCCCTCGCCTGATTTCGCCGAAACAGGAGCACAAATAATATCTCCGCCCCAGTCTTCAACTAAAATTCCATGTGAGGAAAGATCCTGCTTAACTTTATCAATATTTGCCGCAGGTTTGTCTATTTTATTAATCGCAACTATTATAGGAACGCCTGCCGCTTTTGCATGGCTTATCGATTCGATCGTCTGCGGTTTTACACTATCGTCCGCCGCCACAACAAGTACCGCTATGTCAGTAACATGCGCTCCACGCGCTCTCATTGCCGTAAAGGCTTCATGACCCGGCGTATCTAAAAATACGATTTTTTGCCCGTTTATTGTAACTTCCGAAGCACCTATATGCTGCGTGATTCCGCCTGATTCCGATGCGGTTACATTTGTTGTTCTGATTGCATCAAGAAGTGAAGTTTTACCATGGTCTACATGCCCCATAACCGTAATTATCGGTGGACGTACAGACAAATCTTCCTCTTTATCCTCGTGAGTTTCTATTCCTTCTTCAATAACTTCTTCTGCAACTTTACCAATCACAACGCTGATACCGATTTCTTCAGCCAAAACTAAAACGGTATCCTCGTCAATATTTTGATTTATGTTTGCCATAATTCCAAGTTTCATAAGAGCCATTATTACTGTAGATGTTGAAATTTCAGCTTGCTCACAAAAACCTGCAACCGTGATAGGTACGTTTATAATTTTTGTACCTACAGGCAGCTCTTCCATGTTTATTTCCGGTTCAGGCTCAACAACTTTTGGTTTTTGTTGTTTTTTCGCTCTTACTTGTTTTTCAAGTGACCTTCCGCCAGGCGTCAGTTTTGTTGGCTTTTTCTCAAAATCATCTTTTGCGCTTCTTACAAAATCCTTGCCGCCTTTTGTTGCTTTACCCGGCTTTTCATTTCTTTTTCCTTGACTCTGCGGTTTTGCACCGGCATCGCCTTTTCCAAATCCTGATTGTTGCTTCTCGCCGCTAAATTCGCGCCGTCCTCTGTCCGGCCTATCGCCTTTGTCTGCTCTGTCCGGTCTATCTGCTCTATCACCTTTATCAGGTCTGTCAGGTCTGCTTTGGCTATCAGTTTTGCTTCCTCTATCCGGTCTGTCAGGTCTGTCGCCTCTGTCAGGTCTATTAGGTCTGTCACCTCTGCTTTGGTTATCAGATCTATCACCTCTTGTGTTCTCTGTTCTATTCCCTCTATCCGGCCTGTCGCCTCTGTCAGCTCTATCTCCCCTATCAGGTCTGTCGCCTCTTTGGTTATCAGGTCTGTTTTCTCTTTGGTTATCAGGTCTGTCAGCTCTTTGGTTATCAGGTCTGTCAGCTCTTTGGTTATCAGGTCTGTCAGCTCTTTGGTTATCAGGTCTGTCAGTTCTTTGGTTGTCAGTCCTGCTACCTCTTGGGCTGTCAGGTCTATCGCCCCTGTCTGCTCTATCCGGTCTTTGTTGTCTGCCATCTTGCTTTGGTTTATCACTGCTGTATGATGATTTTGGCTTTATATCTGCTCTTGTATCTGTCTTTGCATCTGTTCTTTCAGATTTTTGTTCGCTTATTTCAACTTGTGGTTTTTCTTCTACAGGCACAGGCACTTTTTCTAGTGTCGGTTCATTTACAGCAGTTTTAACAGGCTCTTTCTCTACAGAAGTTGGCTTTTTCTCTATAACAGCTGACTCTTTTTCCGGAGCAGGTTCTGCCGTCTGCAAATCGACAGGTTTAACTTCAGTCGCCTTCATCGCCTCCCTATCAAAATCTTTGGGAATTATAGGTGTCCCTACAGGTGGTTTCGGTCTATTGCCTAAGTCTTTTGGAATTATAGGTTTTCCGACAGGTGGTTTTGAAATCGGGGTTTTTTCAACTACTACAGTGTCTTGTTTTTTAATTACTTTTTCTTGAGGAGTGGTCTGCTTAATAACAGCCGCTTTTACAACGACTTTTGGCTCATCAATTTGCTCTGTTTTCTTAGGCGCAACTTTTACGATCTTTGTCTCGACTTGTGACGTTCCTCTCATTATTCTGTTTCGAACTGCAACCGCATCAATGTCCGACAAAACGCTCATGTGCCCTTTCGCTTCAATGCCCATCGTTCCAAGCTTTTCCAGTACTTCCTTACTGCTCAAATTTAGCTCTTTTGCTAATTCATGTACTTTTATAGCCATTACAAACCCTCCTTTTCCTGAGATCTCGCTTCATCGATCTCTTTTGCTATTATAGCTCCAAAATTTTCATCGGTTATCCCGAAAATTCCTCTGCTTTCAGTTCCCGTTATCTGTGATATTTCACTAACTTCACCATAAATTCTATATGGCACTCTATTTCTTTCAGCTTCTTTTATTGTTTTCTTCAAAGTATTTTCAGATATGTCAGCGGCAAGAACAAGAAGTTTTAATTTCCCTTTCTTCATTGCAAAAACACATGTGTTGTATCCTGCAATTAAGTTTCCTGAACGCTTTGCAAATCCTAAATAACTATGGAGTTTTTTTCGCATATTCATCAAACTCCTGTGCAAATTTTTCTAATTGCTCTTGTGAGATTTCCATTTCAAGGCTTCGCGAAAGTGCTTTCTTTTTAACTGCTTTTTGAAAACAATCTGCACTTGTGCACAAATACACGCCTCGTCCTTTGGCTTTTCCCGTCAAATCAATTGACACATTGCCTTCATATCCCGCCAGCCTTACGAGTTCTTTTTTGGGTTTTGATTCCATGCACCCTACACATCTTCTCATCGGTATTTTTTTTACTTTCATTGCCAAAAATCCCTCAGTAGCGTCTATTTTTCAGACCCATCGTCATCAATCTCATCTTCTTCAATCACAGTTTCATCAACTTCGCCATCATCGATTTCTTCGACAAAGTCATCATCTACATATTCAATGTCATCCATGTTTTCGTCATCCATGTTTTCCTCATCATCATATTCGTCATATTGTGATGCACTCTTAATGTCTATTCGCCAACCGCAAAGTTTAGCTGCCAATCTTACATTTTGCCCTTCTTTACCTATTGCAAGCGATAGCTGTGTGTCAGGAACAATAACAAGCGCAGTTTTTTCTTCCTCATCAATCATTACTCTGTCAGGTTTCGCCGGACTCAAAGCTTTGGCGATATACTCTGCTGTATCTTCACTCCACACAATTATATCTATCTTTTCACCAAAAAGTTCTTCAACGACATTGCGTACTCTTGCGCCTCTTGCGCCCACACATGCACCAACAGGGTCAATATTTTCATCCGCTGTATAAACAGCCATCTTTGTTCTAAATCCTGCTTCTCTTGCAACGCTCTTTATTTCAACAATGCCATCTTGGATTTCAGGCACTTCAAGTTCAAACAATTTCTTAACAATTCCCGGATGCGATCTCGAAAGATAAATTTGTGGTCCTTTCGGAGTGTTTTTCACATCCATGATATATGCTTTAATTCGATTATTTACAGTGTAAACTTCGCCCGGTGTTTGCTCACCGGCAACAAGCTTGCCTTCAGCTTTGCCAATGTTTACAAAAACACTGTCATATCCGATTCTTTGAATAACACCTGTGACAATTTCCCCTTGTTTATTAATATAATCATCAAAAACCATACCGCGTTCGGCTTCTCTTATTCTCTGCACCACAACTTGTTTTGCTGTTTGTGCCGCAATTCTGCCAAAATCTCTAGGTGTCACTTGATACTCAATAATATCACCAACAATATATCTATTATCCAGCTCCATTGCTTCTTCAAGCGAAATCTCTGTCAGCTCATCTTCAACTTCTTCTACGACATTTTTTCGCATAAAGACATCTATATCTCCACCATCTCTGTCGATGCTGACTCTAACATTTTGAGAAGTTCCATAATTTTTTTTGTATGCTGAAACTAAAGCGAGTTCAATAGCTTCAATAAGAACATCTTTTGGTACTCCCTTTTCTTTTTCCAGATCTTCAATTGCCATGATAAATTCTCTGTTCATTTCACTTATTTACCTCTCCTAAAAAATGATTTTCAATTTTGCTTTTGTTATCTGCTCTTTGGAAAACGTTATTTCCGCATCGCCTGCATCAACTATCGTTATCATGCCATCTTCAAAGTTTTTTAACGTTCCTGAAAAGCTTTTCTTGCCATCCATTGCTTTGTACAGACTGATGTCAACCGCTTTTCCAATACTCTGTAAATAATGTTTGTCTTTCAAAAGCACGCGGTCAAGCCCCGGCGAAGACACTTCAAGATAATAGTTTTTTTCTATCGGGTCAAGTTCATCAAACTTGGCACTCAAGTATTTACTGACCTTTTCACAGTCATCTGTTCCGATGTATTTACCTTCTTCACCATTTGCCAGATCGATATATACACGCAAGAACCAATCTTTTCCCTCTTTCACAAACTCGATATTGTAGAGTTCATATCCGTTATCATGAAGAAAACTTGCTAATTCTTGCTCTGNGAGTTCGGTAATTCTTTGCTTCGACATGTTTATCTTTCCCCTACAAAAGTCAGAGAGTGGGCGTCACCCACTCTCTAAACGTCATTTTCTAATTCCTACTAATTCTAGCATAGAGCCTAAGCAATTGCAAGCTTTATTTTACAAAAACTTTTGGTAATCGCTGCCCAAGGGCGCAAACTATCTCATAATTAATTGTATCGGTGGCTTTCGCAATATCATCAGCCAAAATCGTATTTTTGCCGTCACTTCCCATAAGTATGACCAGATCACCCTGCTTTACGCCCGGCACATCTGTCACATCAATCATACACTGATCCATGCATATTGTTCCTGCAATAGGCGCAAATACTCCGTTAATTATGACTTTTGCCTTTGCTGAGTAAGGTCTCGGATACCCGTCCGCATACCCTACGTTTATGGTTCCAATCAAACTCTCTCTTTTGGCAATAAATCTTCTGCCATAACCTATAGACGTTCCCGGCTGTATCTTTTTCAATTGAACAATAGTTGCTTTTACTGACATGACAGGTTTGAGAGAAAGATCATTTTTATCAACTTCATCGGACGGATAACAGCCAAATAGCATTATTCCCGGCCTCACCGCATCATGCAATGAAAGTGGAAGCTGCATAATAGCCCCGCTATTTGCTAAAGTGCAAAGCTCAATGTTTATTCCGGCCTCTTTCAGTTTTTCATAAAATTCAGAGTATCTGCGTTCCTGTTCATGTGCATATGACTTGTCTGCATCACCTGCAGTTGCAAAATGCGAAAACAGTCCCTTGATTTTGAAATTCGAGAGGTTATTCATCCTTTTAACTTCGTTAATCGCTTCGGGGTCGTCAGGAAGCAAGCCAATTCTACCCATACCTGTATCTACAACAACAAATCCCCGAATGGTTTTTCCGACTTTTTTTGCTTCTTCAGATATTGCAAGCGCATTTTGGTAAGAACATGTAACAGGCGTTAAATCATACTGAACAATATAGTTAACATACATGTCAGGCGACAGTGATACCAATATAATTTCTTCGGTTACACCTTTCTCTCTCAAATCTATAGCTTCTTGAATCGTTGCTACACCAAAAGTCTTTACGCCGTTTGCTTTTAAAACTTGAGACGTTTCATATGCCCCATGTCCATATCCATCAGCCTTTATTATTCCGAAAATTTCTTTTCCGGCACCTATCTTGTTTTTTATTGCCTTAATATTAGAATCCAAGTTTGATAAGTTAATTTCTGCCCAAGCAGAACGTTTCGCCTCTATATACATGTTTACCCTCCATTGTCGTTTTAACCTCGACAAATTTTCGAAAGCACCGCTTCAGTATTAGATTTTTATTTTCATAACTATCTTATCACAAAGTGGTGCTTTCTTATCTTTTTTTATTTAATCTTTAGAAAATATTTTGTCAAATTACTTCAAGCTAGCCATAAGCTCATCATCTACTTGTCTGTCAGGCATGAAAGTTTTGTACATGATTACGTATACTGCTATTGTAATTACCAACGCAAGAATTCCACCAGGCAAACCAAAAGGCACACCTGTTTGAAGGAATAAGAACGCTACTCCCATTCCGATTGCAAGTGAAATAATTCCACACCAACGGAAATTTGGCTGAGCATCAAGTAATTCTTGCCTATACTTTTCTTTGCGGCAGAAATAGTAATCTGCAATAATCGGCCCCGCAACCACAGGACATAACGAGCCTAAAATGTTTATGAAATCTACATAAAACATTTGATAAAATGCGGTAGACGCGATAATCGTACCTACGACACCCATTGTCACCAAAATCTTGTGTCTTCTAATTTTAAGGTTAACTGCTCTTAGTACGGAAGACGCATAAATTGTGTGGCAATAAAGTTCTGCATTATTTGTAGTCCAAATATGAAGTGTCCAACCTACACATGCGAAAAATGCGAAAATAGGACCTAATTGGAATATCCAAATAAAGTAGTTGAAGTTTCCTTCTGTTACCTGACCTATGTAGCCGACAATATGCAGAACCGGATTTGTTATGAGGAAACACGCTGCAGCGCAGACAAATACCGCTTTTTTGGATTTATTGAACCGGTAATAGTCCGCACCCATTATACATCCTGCAATCCAGCTACCTACTACAAAGGTTATCGCATCACCTTGCGGCAAACCGGTAAGTTGATTTGCCCTGTTGAAAAATTCTCCCATACCCGTATTGTTCAAAAGAATTAGTCCAACCACAATAGCGGCTGCGAACAATATTGGCGTAGTATATTTTGCGATGATTTCAATTGCGTTTACACCTCTCCAAGCATTAATGGTAAAAATAATTCCCCAGATAAAACATGTTATAAATACTTCAAGTGTAACCGGCGGAATCCACGGCTGACCGAAATAAGCGGGATCAAGTACCACTATTCCGGACGGATTCCCTACAAATAAGCCCCAAATATCACCTAACATACCTGTTATGCTGGCGAACCAGGCTAATGTCATAATTGCCATAATACCCATTGGCAATGCCCTGCCTCTGTAGCCGTAAGCTTGTGTCGCAAGTAGCGCCATATTAAACCCTGACTGTTGAGCAGGAACACCAAGTGAAGATGTAAGCGCCCAAAGGATTGCCATTCCAAGGAATCCGGTAAACGCTGCCTGAAGCGGTGGCATGCCGCCAAGCAACATCGCATCACTTAGATAACCGCCTACGTGAAGTCCTGTTACAAAGAACCCAAATCCACACCATAGCCATATTTGGCTCCAGGTAGATCTTTGTAATCGTGGCGGAACTTGCTCATTTAGGAATTCCTCGGCAGCAAATACCTCGTCCTTGGCTTCCCAAATGGCTTTTTTTGTTGTGTCGCTCATAAACTTAAAAACCTCCTTAACAATAACTTTATATCATTACTATCCATGCAAAATGAATATATGAAATAACTTTTATGGAATACTACCACAAGTTTTATAAAAATGCAACATATTGATTGTTTATAAACAAACTTTCTTTTGCGAAGATTGCAAATCTTTTTACTAAAAGTGGCCTTTTATTTTATATAATCCTTTTTAACATATTTACTGGTAGCTGCCTTTAACATACCGCCGTATCCAACTTCAAAACTAACAATGTCGCCCACATTATATTCTTTATCTGAGTTTGTAATATCAAGAATAAAATGATCCGAACTACAGCCAAGTATGTCTATTTTTTTATCTAAAGGTTCCATGCTGCCCTCATCGGTGTCTTGCTTACCAATTCCAAGTATCGCTCTTATCATGTCACCTTTATCTTCATAATGTGGTGTTTGCCCAAAAGCATCTACACCTATTTCGCCTATCGGAAGTGACGGTTTTTTTTGTAGCTCAATTATTTGCGCTTCCAAAATCAAAGTATCGCTTACTGTTCCCGGGATAAGACCCCCATATGCTGTGTCAGTTCCCAGCAGAAACGTTTCACCAATGCGGAGATTGTTAATGCCTGCCGGCAACTCGTCTTCCAACATTAAGTACAACGAGCTTGAGTTTCCACCTGAACGCATCTTCATCTCAATGTTGAATTTCTTTTCTATCTTTTCCGCTACATCAACTAAAACAGAAAGATTGTCGTTTTTAGGAATAATCGCACCGTAACAGGTCAAATTAACGCCTACGCCCAAAAGTTCAATGTTCTTCAGCTTTAATATTTCTTCTACAATTTCAAAAAGCTTTTCTTCCTGAGTATAGAAAATTCCTTCTCTTAAATCACCTAAATCTATCATCAATAATATTTTATGAACTTTCCCTTGCCTTGCTGCTTCTTCATTTAATAATTTTATCGTTGATATTTCTGAATTAAAACTTAATCCGACATACTCAACTACCTCTTTTATTTCACTGTGCATCGGAAGACGCAGGAGCACCGTTTCTTTACCTTTCATAAACGCTTTTTTTGAATAAGTCTTAATGTTTTCGATTCGCGAATCAGCAAGATAACTTACTATGTCATCCTCCAAAAGAAGGTTCACGATTTCTTCATCAGCACACATACCTTTTGTCACAATCATGAGAGAAAAATCGTTGCGTTTTGTCGTAATTTTTGCAACAGCATCAAGGTTCTGCTGAAGTTTTTTTAAATTTATTGTTAATCTTGGATACATTGGGTTGCTCCTTTTCTTGGCTTCATAATTCAATACTTAAATTTTAAGTTTTGAAAATTCGACTTGCAAACTTTCTTCTAAAAGTTTTACTGCAGCGTCTTTGTACTTCAAAGACAATACCCCCAGTGATGCCATATTATAGTCATTATCTATCAGTATTTCTGCATGCTCCCCGGGAAAAAGCAGTAGTCCTGTTTGATCATGTTTCGTAATTTCTTTGATAATTTCGACTCTTGCGGGGAGTCTGGTCAGCGCGCCACCTGTTCCCACAATATATTTTACTTGTGTCAAATCTTTTCCTTCAGCCACCGTGGTTCTCCCGCTTGGTCCATAAATATATCTGATTCGACCTGCATGCCTTTCTACTGCTTGACAAACAGCCTCTTTAGTAAGCCTTTCAACAAACCTTATTTCTTCCGGCGTCTTTGGAATCGCATTGTATGATTTCATTATGCTTTTTACATCAATATCCGGCAATTCTTCTTGAAGCCTTTTTTCACCGATAAGATTTACTATGTTCGCCATGTTAACGAATACACCCAAATCTCCTTCAACCGTCCTTTTCCCCTTTGGCTCAGGATGTATAAGTATTTTTGAAATTTGCTCTCCGTCTTCAGTTACCGAATGAAGATCTGTAGTTGCTCCTCCCACATCAAGGGTTATCACATTACCGATACAACCACTTAATAGCTTTGTGCACTCCATCACAGCTCCCGGTGTTGGTATAATTGGACCGGTCACAATATCTCTGATGTGCTCCATCCCCGGCGCATGTATGATATGATCTTCAAAAGCATCTTGAATAATTTTTCTGCAAGGCTCAACATTAAGATCGTCGATTTTGGGATAAACATTATCTACTACATATAATTTAATTCCGCTTTCTTCATCAAAAATAAGTCCGACTTCGTCACGGTTTTCGCAATTTCCTGCATAAATAACCGGTATATTTAAGTTGAGGTTTCGAATCATTTCGGAATTATAAATTGCCGTTTCACGTTCACCATAATCTACACCGCCTGCAATTAAAATTAAGTTCGGCTGTATCTCCAGTATTTTTTTTAGGTCGGTTCTTCGGAGCCTGCCGGCAGTTATAAAATGTATAATGCCTCCGGCTCCCAGTGCCGCTTCTTTTGCTGCCTTTGCAGTCATGTCATAAACAAGACCATGAACTGTCATCTTGAGGCCACCTGCTGCAGACGACGTTGCAAACATTTGCTCGTATTCAATATTGCTTATGCCTTTTTTTCTACACAAATCATCAATCGCACGTCCAAGACCTATTCTGACATCTCCATCGAGAACACTTGTCGGTGCCTGCCCTTGTCCATAAAACATAGGAGTTTTGGCATTAATATCTGTGAAAGCATTTACAACTGTGGTTGTTGAACCGATTTCAGCAACTAACACGTCTATCTTCATGATGACCCCCATTTTAGTTAATGTTATCTCTTCTCGCGTCTTTTCTCTACGATAAACGTTGCCACATCTATCCCCTTACTATTTCTTCCAAATCCGCCATCAATCCCTGTTTTCACAGCTTCTTCAGGAACTACTTGCGTTCCGCCTGCACAGATTATTATGTTTTCTCTGATTCCTTTTTCAACTGCAAGGTCATGAATTCTTTTCATGTTTTTATAATGAATGTTATCATGAGAAATAATCGTTGATGCAAGAATTACTTCTGCATCCAGCTCAATTGCCGCGTCAACAAGTTTTTCTATCGGCACTGAAGTTCCTAAATAATGAACTTCAATTCCAAATCTTTCGATTCCGCCATGTTTGATGTCAATAATTTCGCGCAGACCTACTGAATGCTCGTCTTCGCCAACCGTTCCGCAAACGACTTTTAGAGGGTATTTTTCAACATCTTCTCTTATTTCATCATCAGTTAAGTAAACAGGTTCAGGTGGAATTACAAGTTTCGAAACGTCGATGTCAAAATCTACTTTACCCTTAAGCTCAATTCTTGTTCCTTCCGCCTCTTGCATAACTTCACGATTTATTACCTCAGGGTCAATCAATCCGAGTTTTTTCCCGATTTCTACTGCGATGACTTCCGATGTCCTCTTGTTTTCAGGAATAAACATATTCAGCATGACAATGCCATCAGCCGCCCACTCCATTTCAGGCTTAACAAAGCTTGTTTTTCTATATTTTTCAGTTTCTGCAAGCCTTACATTTACGTTGTCGGTTTCGTCAAGCTCATCAATGAAAACAATTTTATCAGGGTCTTCAAATGTACACCCACCAATCAATTCTGACGGATTGTTTGGATCGCCACCATACTGCTTTACATTGTTATACCCAAAATGAGCAGTAACAGGAGCCATATAATCCTCATCTCTTTCATAGATAAACCCATGACCTATACCACCGTCGATTTTTCGTGCAATTCCGTCGCCGTTTCTTGCCGGATACATTGCAGAATCAACAAAGAATCCATCTTGAACAGCGTTAAAATATCCGCCAACTTCTATGATTTCTTCCATGAACAAACATGCTCGCTCTTTGATTTCTCTCGCTTGCTCTCTGAGCGGTCCATCTTTTTTTAGCTCTACCATTTCCATAAGTCCGTCAAGTCCAACTAATGTCTGCTTTGCAGTATCACAAGCTTCCATATTGTAAATATGCCATGGAACATTTCTACCTTCATCAGGTGTTATGGTTGATTGAATGTCTGCCCTTGTAAGTTTCGAAATTAACATGTTTAATACGTGCGTTACAGTTGCTTCTCTTGCAGAAGCCTCCATATACTTCGTATTCATCTGAGCTCTCATACGATATTCGTCGCAAAAATCCCTAAGTGCTACAGCGTATGGAAGATCCATGTATACACAAGGCGCAGGCATAGCAGTAGGCGGAACTGTTGATAAACAAATGTTTTCAGGTTTAATTCCTACTTTTTTCGAAAAAAGTGAATTTATCGCGTGCTGAACTATAAGTTCCGGCATAACTTTCCATGCTTCTCTTGCCGTTGCGTTTGCATTATGCGCTCCGTCTATCTGCGCAATATTTGCCCATGACATAACTTTTTTTGATTCGCATGCATCAACAACCGATCTTACACAGTTGATATTTCTGTAAAGTATGTTGTATTGAGGATCTTGGTGCGCACCATTTATGCCTTCTTCTGCAAACATAACGGCTACATCAGGCCCCGCAACTCCTGATACATATGAATGATAATTTATCGGTCTTCCCACTTCTTCTTCAATTGCATCAAGTGCTTTTCTTTGCGCCCTCACTTGTTTTCTTGTAATCGGAACACCTCCAACACCTTGTGGTGTACCTTCCATAAGACCATCCATATGAGATTGCCCTGCAGTTCTGATTACCATGATATGATCTGCGCCATGCCATGCTGCCATTCTCATCCTTCTGATATCATCTTCAAATCGCCCTGATGCAATTTCCGTTGTGATTACAGGCATCGGCTGTGGATCTATTCCATCAAAATATTTTGCCGAAGGAACACCTACGCCATTTTCTAAAGTAAGACTCGCATCTTTGTACGTAAATGGGCCTATTTTAAGATCCGGAGCAGGAGTTCTCCATGTCCATCCTCTTCTTTTCGGTCTATATTGATCGAGGTCTTTTAAGATGTTCTCAACATCTAATTTTTCATTGTATGTCAATTTAATATCACTCATCTTACTTTCCTCCCTTAAACAAACTTACAACTTCATCCCAACATTGCCCTTGCGCAAGAAGAGTTCCGGCTTCTTTTACAGAGATTTTTTTTGCGTTTGCCAGTTTATACACTACATGTCCGGCGCCTTTACCAATTAAAGCCCTATCAATGCATCCTTCTACAATAGGTTTTGTTTCAAGTGAAGATATACCCATTCGCAGAAGTACCGCTCTTTCAATCGACGGTGTCGTGTTTTTTCTTCCCAACTCTAATAAAGGGTCAACAACTTTTTCCGTCAACTCCCAGAACTTTTTATAAAGTTCTTCATCTGATAAATTCGCAATATGCTTGCGGCGATCCGCAAAATCGTCTGCTCTTTTCATGCTTACCTCCTCCATTGCTGCTATCACAGCTACAAATTTTTATCTATATCTCTTTTAATGTGCTTCGCACAAAATCTACATCGGTCTTCGTCTCTTCCGCAAGAAACTTTATGTCTTCGTCTGTAGGTTTTTCAACTTGATAAGTTTTAAGCGCCATCTTTATTAATGATTTTCTCATGCGACCCAAGTCGATATCAGTAACTTTAATCAATGATGGGTGTGCAGGCAAAATAATATTTTTGCCGGGAACCTGGTCTTTCGGGTCACCAAATTTAATCTCTATACCATTACTTCTGGCGAAAGAAAGTTGTGGCTGCAAATGTTTACCTGCCCCTGTATACTCCGTTTCCTGCACAACAATCGTTTTATCTTCATCATATTCTTGCGCAATTGCAAAAGCTGCTGCAAGGGAAGTATTTCCCGCTGGCCCTTTTTCAAGCCCCTCCAGTGTTGCAAGGCATTCTGTGATATAAAAAACATCTCCTTGTGAAATCGTGACATATCTATCCATATATCTTAGTGGTCTTGCAGCTGATCTCGGCACGTCAGAACGATCAGGCCATGATGAAAACGGAACTCCAAATCCCGTATGTCCTGTTGTAAATGACTTGCGATTAAAATCACTNTCAGAAGCCATATGAAGTCCACCAAGATCCACGGACGCTCCAACTATTTCGGTTTTGAGCGCTCCTGCCTTTANAAGACCTCTCGCTGTCCCTGTGAGGTTTCCGCCACCTGCGTTAGTACACACTACAACATCCGGNTCAGCGCCATATTTTTGTCTAAATTGCTGCGCTATTTCATATCCAAGTGTTTCTACTCCTGCAATTCCAAAAGGTGTGTAAAGCGAAGCATTAAAGTATCCCGTTTCTTCTAAAAGAAGTAGGAACTTGTAAAAAAGCTCAGGCCCTACTGATAGTTGAACAACTTCTGCACCAAGTGCCTCACATTTTCGAGCCTTTTCGATAATTTCCGGTTGCCCCAGCCCTTTTGAATCATAACACTCTTGAACAATGATACATTTCAGCCCGGATATCGCTGCCATTGCCGCCACTGCAGCACCATAGTTGCCACTTGTTGCTGCAATCACACCTTTATACCCAAGCCTTTTTGCATGGTAAATTGCGTTTGCGGCTCTCCTCGCTTTGAAGCTGCCCGAAGGATTCATTTCTTCATCCTTTATGAAAATTCTTGCGCCTTTACCTTTTGGTGCGCATGCTCTGGCAAGTGCCGTAATGTTTTTTAGCTCAAGTACGGGAGTGTTCCCCACATTTACGCCGTACTGAATATCTTGCATCTCTTGAAGCGTGTACCCGGTTTCTTGCATCATTTTTTCATAATCAAAAGCAATGCTGCCACTTTCGAACTTTGAATAATCTATCCCGACAGCCTTAAGCATGATTTCAGCTTTTCTGCCCATGACGGAAGCGTAGTCATTNGTCTGCTTTGACATCAATCTTCACCTCCGAACAATATTTCTCTCACTTGCTTATCTATCACAAGCAGCTCAGGTACAAACTTGCCGAAGTCATGTTCGTACTGCGGATTCACTTCCACAAGTGTGCCCTTTTCTTTCCTGTCCGTAACTGTAGTTATACTGACTTCATCGCCGATTTGCGCATCAGCGTCAAGATATCCTTTTGTCCACATTTCATAAAGAACTTTTTTGGTATCCTCCGGCACTTGCGGTGCTCTCTCTTGTGGTTGTAAAATAACTTTGTGGATTCTCACCCATTCGCCTTTTTTAACCATATCTACCTCCAAAAACTATAATCCGCTACTTTACTATTTTTGCTTCAGGGCTTACGTAATCCCTCATATCGCCTAGCATCGCTCTTGGAACAGGAAGATCTATCATCGTTTTAAGTCCCGGCCTTGCGTTTATAATTTGCGGAATCATATTTACACATATTGCAATCGTTCCGACCCCACCTTGAACTTCAGGTGAATTAACCAAGTTAACATTTGGAGTCCCTTTTATGAGCACATAATCTCCCGTTTGTATTCCCACTTGCTCCGGCTCAATTTGCTGTGGATGATCCATCTCAATTTTAATTTTGCCGTCAACATATGCATGTGCCTTCATCGCGCAACCTGCAACATCTCCTGCTTTAGCAAATCCGTATTTTGACTTTCTATCAACGTCTGTAATTATAGGTTCCATTGACTGTTCAATTTTATCGACTTTCCACCCGATCGCATCTGCAATCATTCGAATCGACTCAGGAAAACCTACATGTCCTGCAAGCGTTCCTGTTTCGACGCCGTTAATAAATTCTTCTTTTGTAATTCCTATACCTTGTTCTTCCATAACAGCATGACCGAATTGTGATAAGCTGTTAACTCGTCTAGCTTCAATATGTTCAATGTCTGCACAACATCCCGTCATAACAACCACAAGCAAGTCCATGATATGCCCCGGATTTATTCCCGTTCCCATAATAGAAACACCGTTTGCTTTCGCTATTTCGTCCAGCTGTTTTGCTTCGTCAGGCGATTGCGCCTGTGGGTATGCCATTTCTTCCGCAGTAGAAATTACATTGATTTTTTTCTCAAGTGCAAATTTCAAACGTGGAAAAGCATTTTTCACGAAAGAATCTGTTGCACATAAAACTACATCAGCTGCTCCTTCTTTAATTACTTCTTCAGGAGTGCTAATAATAACGTCCGCTCTGTCACCCTTCGGAGTTTCGATAAAGTCAAACATAGATTTGCCAAGCTTATCGCCTATATCGATTGCGCCCACAATATCAACGCCTTTTTTCTTTAAAAGCAAATCTGCCATTCCACCGCCCATGGCACCAAGTCCCCATATAATTACTTTAATATTTTGCATTGTTACTCTCCTTCTTATTTCTTCACGTTGTATCTTATTGTGCGCAATTTCCATGCCAACGGGCTTTCACATAAAATGTGTTACCGCTCACTATGTTTTAAATAAATTATGCATATTTTTTTTGAAATAAAACAAAACAATAGCAAAAAATTTTGCAGCAATGTGCAAATTTTTTTGCTATTGATGATTAACCTCAAATAAAACGATTTGCTAACTAGGGGCAGGAGACATCTTTTTCAAGTTATAAGTTTATGCGCCTACGAATATTTCTCCCTGTTCATTCACTCCGATTACTTTTTCTCCAAGCTCGCGAAGGGTTTTGACATACTCAACGGTTTCTGCATCTAACTTTTCACCCGGACATATTAGCGGTATACCCGGCGGATATGGGATGATTGACGACGCGCAGATTTGTCCGACTGCTTCAGAAAGAAGTACTCTCTTTTTGTATTTAGGAATCTCAAACAGCTCAGCTTGTTTCGGTACAATCAGCTGCACAGCTTTTTTCTCCGTCTTGCTTGCAGTTTTATCCGCTCTGCGTTCTTTAGCTATTTCAGCAAGAGCATCTACAAGTTTTACAATATGCTCTTTTGTGTTGCCTATTCCTGTCATACACATGACAACATCACCTGTATAAAGCTCAATAAGTATCCCGTATTTACTACTTAATATTTCTTCAAGCTCCGCACCGTTTATACCAAGCTCACCAAGACTGAAGTTTAGTTTTGTCCAATCGAGGTTTTCCATTTTGTCTATGATTTTTAGACCTTCAATTTTCTTTGCATTTTCATAAAAGTAATTCAGATTATCAGCCCATTCTACAAAGATTTGCTTGCCGTGTTCCTCTATGATTGAAGCATTGATATCTAACGATGTCATAAGAACATATGACGGGCTTGTGCTTTCGATGCACTGAAGTTTATCTTCCAAAAGATAGTGATCTACTCTGTCTGAATAAAGGCTTATCACTGCACTTTGTGTGAAAGACGCGAGGGTTTTGTGCGTACTTTTTATAACGATGTCTGCATTCGAATTACCCGCTGATTTAGGCATGTCCTTTATGCCATGTTGATTAAAGAATGTTAAGTGCGCCCCATGCGCTTCATCAATAATAAGGACTTTGCCGTATTTGTGAACGATTTGTGCAATTTTTTCTGTATTGCTGCAAATACCATAATAATTCGGACTTGGCAATATGACAGCCTCCGCATCGGGATTTGCCGCAAGAAGTTTATCTATTTGTTCAGGTGAAATTTCGCCGGAAATGCCGTATTCTTCTATCATGTCGGGATACGCATAAACAGGTTGAATATCGGCAAGGGTGAGCGCATTAAATACCGACTTATGGCAGTTTCTTGCCATAACGAGCTTTTTACCCTTAGGTACAGAAGCTAAAATCGCTGCTATAATACCTCCGCTTGTGCCGTTTATCAGTAAATACGATTTTTTCGCTCCATAAAGCCTTGCATATCTGTCCTGCGATTCTTTTATGATACTCTCCGCTTGAAAAAGGTTGTCCGCTCCCGGGATTTCTGTTACATCACAATCCATGAAATTTTCAAGAAAACCTGTATAACCAAACCTTTTATAAATTTCAGAACCCTTGTGCCCCGGCATATGATATGAAATTGCTTTTCTTGCTACATGCGATAGTAAAAAGTCTTGTATTGGCGTCTTCATTTTTACCTCCATTCATAATGATTCTGTGCATCTCGTCATACGATTTGCAAGATAATAGATAATCAAGATAACCGATAAAAATTAAGGCAAATTTTACTCCTTTTGTAAAACACGCGAAGAAGAAAATTTGCCTTTATTCCAACCGATACAAAGTTAGCTGATTGGCGATGTGAAATTACTCACAATTAAATTACATCTAAAATTCCAACTGCACGAATCGGCGAACCATCAGAATTTTTGTATTTTAGTGGCAAAGCTGCAAATAAAAATATGTCATTTCCACAAGCTTTAAGGTTTGCGAGATTTTCTATAATAACAATATCCATTGCTTTAAACAGCGTTAAATGCGAAGTAAGCGGAACATCACCCTCCGCCATCGGATCGATTCCCATTACATCAAAACCTGCAGCTTTTTTCTTGCTGTCGATAAGATATTGAACCACTTCTTCATCTACTACAGGATAATCTCCAAAATACATTTCTTCATTGTTGAAATATTGATCCCAGTCTGTGCGGAAAAGAAGACAATCAGCTTTGTCTGCTTTATCTCTTACTTTGTTGATATGCGCCATAGTGATTTTATCGCCCAATTTGCAGTCTGACGCATCAATAACAAGTGCTTTTGTAACGAAGTGATCTACAGGCATGTCTTCAAGCATTGTTCTGTTTGCAAGAAGATGCCCCGGTGTGTCCATATGTGTTCCTGTGTGCGAATACATCGTCAAAAGTGTTTCAATAAAACCGTGCTCCTCAAGCGTGTTGGCAATCGGCAACTTTGGTTTTTCCGTACCCGGATATACCAACATATCTTCGTGAATTGTGTGTGTAAGGTCTACTACTCTCATCTTTTTTTCTCCTTTTTTCTATTTTTTATTTCATTATTGCTTAATACCACCTTTTCACGCCGGTGACGCTTTAAGTGGAAAATTTAACTGCTTTAACTGCTTTAACTGCTTGAACTGCTCTAGCTACTCCATCCGGCAAATTCTGCAATTTTTTCGCTTGTGATTTTGCCATCCATAACATCTTGTATTGCTTGATCAATAATGCTGACGGCTTTGTCCACCTGCTCTTTTGTAATAACAAGTGGTGGGGTAAATTCTAACACGTTAGAATAAATACCTGCATAGTAGAACAAAAGTCCAAGTTCATAAGCACGATAAACCAAAAGTGCCGTTTTCTCATCTGCCGGTTCTTTTGTTTCTCTATTCTCAACGAGTTCTACACCAACAACCAGTCCTTTACCTCTGACATCACTTATGATTGGATGTTTTTCTTTTAATTCTTCCAACTTTTGAACGAAATACTTGCCCATGTTTTCGGCATTTTCAAGAAGTTTTTCATCTTCAAGAATTTTAAGCGTTTCCAGTGCCGCAACACATGCCACAGGGTTACCTGCCGTTGTAAAAAGATGCATCCCGGTTCCACAGTTCATAAGTTCTTTTCTGCCTACTACAGCAGAAAGTGGTTGACCGCCGCCCATCGGTTTTGCCATTATCACTGCATCAGGCACAATACCCCAATGCTCATATCCGAACATTTTTCCTGTTCTCCCAAATCCGATTTTCACTTCGTCAATTATAAGCAAAATATCATATTTACGGCAAAGTTTTTCGATGCCTTGCAAAAACCCATTCGGCGGAACAACATCACCGCCGTCGCACTGGACGGCTTCAATTACGATAGCTCCAATCTGCTCAGGATAACTTACTGCTTTGAAAACATAATCTTCGATATATCTCAAGCAAAACAAATCGCAAGATTCAAGTTCTTTTTCAAAAGCGCATCTGTAACAATAAGGATACGGCAGTTTCACGACGTTTCCGCCTCCTATGAATCTGCTCTGCGCCGGATGCCCTGACATCGCATAAGACCCCATGGTTTGGCCATGATATGAACCTACAAACGTTAATATTCTTGATTTGCCTGTAGCAACCGAAGCTATTTTTGCAATCAATTCATTTGCATCCGAACCGGAGTGTCCATACCATACGCTCTTTTCAAAATCTCCCGGAACTAACGCGATAAGTTTCTCCGCCAGCTCTATACTAGGTTCGTTTAAAACAGAAATCGTACTTACAAATGACAACTTTTCCATCTGCTCAGTAACAACTTTTGTTATTCTTGGGTGGCTGTATCCCGTGTTCATGACCCCCCAACCTGCAGTAAAGTCAAGGTATTCTGTTCCCTCAGTGTCCGTTAGAATTGCACCTTTACCGCTTTCTGCGATAATAGGAAAAAATCGCAATTTCATAACGTCCGAAAGCGACTTCGTGTCTCTTGAAAATAAATCTTTATTTTTCGACATTTGTACCTCCCCCCAAATAATAGTTTCTAAAAATCATCGTACATTTTTTTAGCTTTGAAAAGCTTACCGATAGACATGAATTATGCAAAATTCATACCAACCAGTTAGGCTGAAAAACTATAAAGTTTAAAAGTTTAAAACAAAATAATACTATGTAGTTGAATGTAAATACTTTAAGTTATCACATTTTATACAATATTTTTCTGTTTGTCCAGCAAACAAAAAAATATTTTTGCGTCAAAAATATTTTAAAAGCACAAAAGCCAATTTCTGATTTGGCATTTGTGCTTTTATATTTTGCCGAACGGGAGCGACACCGTAAAGCAAAAAAAATCTATTTTTGTGTGCTTGTTAAGATTCGACTATTCAAAAACTATTTCCGTTCCTGTTTTTCCTAAAATAGCATCTTTTCCATTTGCAAGCGAACTTATTATTGCTTTTTTATTCGGATTGGCTTTTACAAATTTCATTGCAGCTTGAACTTTCGGAAGCATACTTCCCGGCGCAAACTGACCCTCATCACAATACTTCTCACATTCGGCATAAGTCATTCTTGATAAGTCTTTTTGATTTGACTTGTTAAAGTTAATCGCTATTTTTTCTACTTCAGTAAGAATAACAAATACGTCAACACCCAACTCTTCTGCCAATAATTCTGCCGCGAGATCTTTGTCTATAACAGCAGGAACTCCTTCAAGCTCACCATTTTCTTTTGTTACTACAGGGACTCCTCCACCGCCACATGTTATAACGATAGCCACGCCGATAAGCTTTTTCACCACATCAAGCTCGACTATTTCTTGCGGAATTGGAGAGGCAACTACTCTTCTATACCCTCTTCCCGAATCTTCTTTCATCACAAAACCATGTTCTGCTTCAAGCTTTTTAGCTTCATCTTCAGAATAAAACATGCCTATTGGTTTTGTAGGATTTTGGAATCCCGGATCATCTTTATCCACTACGATTTGCGTTACTAAAGAAACAACCGATTTGTTAATTCCTTTTTTCTTTAGTGAGTGACCTAAGCTCTGCTGCAAATGATAACCTATATATCCTTGCGACATAGCACCGCAAACATCAAACGGCATGGCCGGTGTCACATTTTTTGCAGCTTCTGTTGCCATCAAAATTCTTCCCACTTGTGGCCCGTTGCCATGCACCAATGTTACTTCATACCCCTCTTTGCAGATGTCTGCAATATATTCACAAGTTGATTTTACAACTTCAAGCTGCGCCTCCGCAGTCGCAGGACCACTACCCGCCTGCAGAGCGTTTCCGCCCAGTGCTATCACTATTTTCTTACTCATTCTCCCACCTTTAAATAACCTGTCATCACCCTATAGTTGCGACCATAACCGCCTTAATGGTATGCATCCTGTTTTCGGCTTCGTCAAACACTTTAGAATATTTGCTTCTAAACACCTCGTCTGTAACTTCTCTCATGTCATAACCAAGTGCCATTTGGCTTTTCGCAACGTCTGTTTCGAAATCATGAAATGCAGGCAAACAATGCAAGAAAATGACATCATCGTTTTTGGTGGCGTTCATCAAATCCATCGTAACTCTGTATGGCGTCAATATCCTAACTCTTTCAGGTATCTGATCTTCTTCACCCATTGAGGCCCACACGTCCGTGTAAACTACATCTGCGCCTTCTAAGCCATCAGCGTTGCTGGTTGTTTCAATTACAGCACCCGTTTCTTTTGCTACTTCTTGCACGTTTTTCATTACATCTTTATCGAGTTCATTAATAGATTCGTCAGGGCCGTACGCCACGTAATGCATTCCCATTTTCGCGCAACCATACATCCATGCGTAACTCATATTGTTTCTGACATCTCCGCAAAATACCACTTTAACTTTATTCAATGGTTTTGCAACGTGCTCTTCTATCGTCATCATATCTGCTAAAATTTGAGTAGGATGATCAACATCCGTTAGTCCGTTCCATACAGGCACTCCTGCAAATTTCGCTAAATCTTCAACTACCTTTTGCTCATATCCTCTATACTCAATTCCGTCATAATATCTACCGAGCACTTTTGCAGTATCTTCTATCGATTCTTTCTTATTCATTTGTGAACTTCCGGAATCAAGGAAAGTAACACTTCCACCCTCATCGGTGCAAGCTACTTCAAACGCACATCTCGTTCTTGTTGAAGTTTTTTCAAACAAAAGCACAATACTTTTTCCTTTCAGAAGAGTTCCCTCAATACCTGCTCTTTTTTTTGATTTTAAATCATGAGAAAGATCAAGCAGATATCTTATCTCCTCAGGAGTAAAGTCCATTAACGTCAAAAAACTTCTACCTTTTAAACTAATCGCCATTTTTAACCTCCTGTTTGTGAACCTTAACTAAAAGCTTTATCCCCATAAATTATTTCTTCGCACTCCAAATAAATCGCCTCAGTCGGGGAAATGCCTTTTTCTTTTGCTTCATTTAATTTTTCCCAAGTAAGTCTTGATACTCTCTCAATAGTTTTTTCTATGGATGCTTCGGTTGTTGTATCAGTCCAAAGTTCGTATTCATCAAATGCCACGACTACGCCGCCACAGTTATGCCAGAAGTCCACCTGAAATAAAATTCCTTTCTCCTCCAATATCCTTGCCAGTCTTATTTCTTCTTCTACGCTTGTCGCATGTAACTGATTATTTGCTCCACCTATAATAATCTTGAACTTTAATTTAGGTATAATTTCTTCGGTTATGATTCCACCAATTGCATTAGGCGCCAGTATATCCGCCTCAACATCTAAAATTTCATCTACAGGCACGGCAGTAATATCATTATTTGGGTACTTGCTTTTTAACTGTTGCGTTAAATCCATGTCAAGATCAGTCACATAAAGTTTTGCGCCTTCTTCCGCAAGTAATTCGGCAACCAACATGCCAACTTCTCCAAGACCTTGAATTGCAGCACTAACTCCTTTTAAGCTGTCACTACCCCTCTGAAATTTTAGTGCCTGCTTTATCGCATGAAACGTTCCATATGCCGTAGGAATTCCCGAAGACCCCAGAGGCGAATTCGGCCCTGCAAGCCATTGGACGGAAAATTTATCCAACATTATTCCCACCATTTCCTTTGGCAGTCGCATATCCGGAGTTGAGCTTGCAAAACACCTATCAATTGCATATGCGATGAATCCCATTTGCTCCATATTATCCATATCCAGCGGGTCCATCTGAATAACAGTTTTTGCTCCGCCATATTTTACTCCTGCAGGAATGTTTTTGTAGCTCATTGCCCTGCCTAAATTGAGTCCGTCCGAAATAGCTTCAAGCTCAGGTTCTTCAAGTTCATGCCTTCTTATTCCTCCCGAAAACATGGCTCGGCGTTTGTTGTGAACCCCTAATTTTTTGCTATGTTGATTATGCATAAATCGCATGTTGTACTTGTCATAGTAATAAGCTTCAATCCCAAAATGCTTGCCTGCACGAATTAAATCAAGCACTGCTTTCAGATGCTCCGAAAGACCAAACTCTTCATACATTTGGAAAACTTGTTTTGTGTTTAAAAAAACGGCATCTTCAGTAAGTATACTTTCTGCATAAAAAGCTTTATTGTACGTACTGAAATCTATATCCGGATCCCATTCTCTAGCTGCAAACAATTTGAATTTGCCTGTTCTCCAATCATGTTGAATTTTTAGCGACGTTAATCCTTTTTCTTTCAAAGGTGTAAACAAACTTTGCATAGCTTATTCTCCTCTCATCATTTTGACTTTCATTTCAATTAAAACCTAGTTAAGAATATTATAAAATATTCGACTTTTCCTGTCAATGCTATTTAGCAAATTAACTAATTAGCCAGTAAGGAAAATTATTTGCTTGACATTGTGGACAATTTTGATTTAATGTATTATATATACGGAAATATCTATGTGGAAATGGAGGTAAAAATGAGATCTGACTTTTCAAACTCGAAGAAACCTTCGATTGAACAAATATTATATCGTCTGGTTGCCGTTCAAAGCGACACCGGAACAAAACAAGAAGTTGATATGGCGGAGTGTATTTTCAGCATCATTCAAGAAGATCGTTACTTCGCTGAAAATCCTCATCAATGCGGATGTTTTCATAATGGCGACATTCTTGGTCGACCGGTCGTCTGGGCTCTAAAACGAGCGGAACAGAAAACCGATAAGACAATCATATTAAATGGCCATTATGACGCTGCAGAAATTGATAGTTATGGTTCTCTGAAACCTTTAGCGTTAAAACCGAATGAGCTTAAGCCTGCGCTTAAAGAGCTCAATCTTTCACAGGAAATACGAGAAGACCTCGACAATCCTGACTGGTGTTTTGGTCGCGCTACTGCAGACATGAAGGCCGGCATTGCAATTAACTTGCACGTGCTGTTTGCCGATACGAAACGCGATGTGAACATCTTGTTTATTTCTGTGTGCGATGAGGAAAATATCGCCGCAGGAATGCTAGACGCAGTGACCTTGCTGCTGAAATTAAAGTCAGAGCAAGAATTGGATTACAAGCTCTTGTTTTTAACTGAGCCTCATGTTCGCGAAGACAAGCATACTTTTCTTGTTTATAACGGTTCAGTAGGTAAGCTGCTGCCATGTGTGGTCGCGAAAGGCAAACTCAGCCATGTGGGACTCATATCCGCCGGCTTGAATCCTGTCCTAATGATGTCAGAAATCGTCAAAGGCATTGAAAGAAACCCTGATTTGTGTTCAAGCGACCTCGGGGTAACCACCCAGCCACCCACAGTCTTGCATATGAAGGACTCTAAACATTCCTACGATGTGTCAATCCCTGAATATGTTTCTATGTACTTCAACCTCCTATTTTTCAGAAACACCCCGGTCACAACTCTGTTAGACAATATCAAAAATTTGTGCGAAGAAGCTTTACAAAAAGTTGCCCCGGATCACGCACCGAAAGTATATTCCTTTGGTGAATTGGAAGATATCTGCGAAAAAACATATTCCGACTACAAAGAAATAAAGCGCGCACTTTACCTCAAAGCAGAAAAACAAGTTCTTGATGGGACACTTTGCCTCCAGGACGCCGGGCTTTTGATCGTAAAAGAAACCATTCGGGCATCAAGAATAACGGAACCCCTCGCGGTTGTGGGACTGTTGCCGCCGTATCTGCCCGCCACCAATAACAGGTATCTGCTTGATTACGACTATAGCAAAACGATGTCTGCGATTACCGAAGTTTTGGATAAAAAAGGCATCGCTCACAAAGACCTGGCATATTTCATGGGCTTGAGTGACAATAGCTTTACAATGTGCACAGATCCGAATGCAGAAAAGCGTGTGCTTTCGAATATGGTTATCCCGGCTCATTTATACCGTGTGGATTATGACAGCGTCGCCCAATTGAATGTGCCCTCAATCATTGCCGGCCCTTGGGGGAAAGATTACCATACCATCTCAGAACGTGTCTATATGCCGGATGTCACTGAAACTGTTCCGGAAATATTGGAGAACATCATCAAACATTTATAATTCGTCGCCACTCCATACAAGCTTTATTTCATTTCATCCTCGCTTTTCGCGTACTGTTCCAATATGCTATCAAGCAGTTCTTTTTTTCCCGCGGAAATCGCGACAGGTTGATGTTCTTTTAGTATTTTAAGCGTTTTTTCCCTAATTAAATCTTTCGTAGTCTTTTCTCCACGTTCGACCCATTTGTCATATGTAATTCGAGGTACATATTCAGGAAAAAAGAATGAGCTTTTAAAATTTCTGTATGTATGTTTTTCCGAGAGAAACATACCGCCCGGTCCGACGTTATGGATTACGTCCAATGCCAAAGTTTCCTCATTCACTTCTATGCCTTTGCTAATAAACTTCGAAATCGCGGCAAGTTCTGCGCAAAACACCATCATATCTATAGAACCCGTCATACCTGTGTCAGTCATACCGAAATCATGAACCAAATTAGAGCGTGACAGAGTGGAAATGAGGCATTGAATAGTTACATCTGCACTTTCTTGCAAGCACATGCTTTTGCCGTCCGTCGCGCCTGCAAGCCCAAATGAAGGGATTCCGAGACGTCTGTAAATCTGACTCGCAGCACTTTCCAACATGCTCATTTCAGGATTTGAATATGTGCTGTTCATAGTTCGCATGTCCAAAGGTCCACCACTGGCACCCAAAACAATCGGTGTTCCCTCTTTTACTAACTGGGAAATTACCAGTCCGACAAAGGAATCTGCGAGACCCAAAGCAAGAGTTCCCGCTAATGTCGCGGGAGAAGACACTCCCATTTTCATTCCGGTGGAATATATTGACGGTACGCCATGTTCAGCCAGCAGAAGCAACTTCTCCATAGCATCTGTTGGATGGGTAAGAGGCGATACAGGTTCGTTATAAACAACAGCGAAAGGTTTTTCTGCAAACTGTTTCGAACCTCCGGAAACTGCATGAAACATTTCAACAATTCCCTTGAGATTTTTGGCGTTAAATGCCCATGTCACTATGGGTTTTGGACTAGTAGACAACAACGCATGAACTTCCTGCAAATCTGCGTGAAGGGGAGTCACATCCGAAACGAGACACAGGGACATGAGATAATCAATCTCCGGCAACGCATCGGCCACAGTCGCGACATCTTTCACGAACTGTTTCGTCGCCTCTTTGCGTTCTCCTGTGTAGGGGTCAAATACATAAGGGCATGTGACACCGGGTCCGTAGTAGACATTTTCGCCACCAAGACTCATGGCGTGTTCGCCATCCCTATTATAAATTTCAATATAGTCCGGTGCGCTTTTGAAACATCGTTCCGTAAGTCCACGTTTGATTTTTACCAGATTACCATCAATTTCGCAACCTGCATCCCTCAAAAGGTTGAGGGCTTTTTCCGTTTGCACGAATACACCTGTTTTCTCCAAAATTTCCAGTGCGGCGTCAAGAATCAAATCCTCTTCAATCCGAGTAAGCGGATCAAGTTTAAATGCACTCATAATCATTCCTTTCTGTTCAATAATTTTGGTTTTTTTCTTCTAAATTTTACCAATTGATTTCTCTATGCTAATTCAACGGCAAAACACAAATTCACGCTTTAAAACAGAGTTAATCTATCCCCCATCACCATCTGTGGAATCCAAAGGGAAATTTGAGGAATGTATGTCGTTAGGATTAACGCAGGTATATAAGCGAACATGATGATAAAGAATACCGGTTTAAGCATATCTGCGACAGGAACTCCTGTGATCCTGGATGTAAAGTAAAGAAAAGGTGCTGTAGGTGGTGTGATTAACCCAAAACCAAGATTTACACCAACGATTGCAGCGAACTGATAAGGGCTTACTGCAATCCCTCTCATAATCGGTGTCAATACCACACCAACCAACAATGTCGCACAGACATCATCCATTACCATCGCAATCAAAATCATAAATACATTAATCATTGCCAAAACAACAAATTTGTTATCTGAAACCGAGAGTAATGAGTCCAAAATCATATCCGGCAAGCCCTCTTGCAACAACATGCGGCTGAACGGGATAATAAAGAAGATTCCAAACATGATGATACCTGCGGTAACGCCTGCGTCCGAAAGAACCTTTGTAAGAGTTTTAAAAGTTAAATCTCTATAAATGAAAAGGGCAACCAAAATCGCGTACACCGCAGCGACGGAGGCTGATTCAGTTACAGTCATGATACCACTATAGATTCCACCAAGAACTATGACCGGCATCAGCAATCCGGGAAAAGCTTTACCTGTCGTCTTAAGTGTATGAATTCCCCAATCTTTGAACTCTCTTTTTGGAGTGAGTGTAAGTTCATGTTTCGACCTTCTAACCAACACCATGCTTACAATAGTTATTAAAATCGCACAAATAAACCCGGGAATAATAATTGCGAGAAAACACGCCAAGACAGACAGATTTGCTGACCAAGCGAACAAGATTTGCGTGATGCTAGGTGGGAAAAGCAGTCCTAAAGGCGCAGCGCAACACATCATAGCCGCGACTACGTTAGGCGGATATCCCCTATCTTTCATCGAAGGATAAAGGAGCGGCCCTAAGCAACTTAGAATCGCCATCCCTGACCCGGATACAGCGCTAAAGAGCGCGAAAGAGCAAGTGCTTACGATACACATGCTAGCTTTTACACGGCCAAAAAAGCATTCAAACCATTCGACAATGTAAGGGCCGATGCGGCTATTTGACATTACCACGCCGCCAATTATAAATAATGGAATCGCCAGAAGGATAAAAGCCGTGATGCTGTTGTATCCAATCTGAGCAATCATGATTGGGTTGAGTCCTTGAGCAAAAACAATCCATACAATCGAGCCCGCAAACACCAACGGCAACGGAACTCCGGACATGATTGCTGCTGAAACGATGACAATTGCAAGTATTAATACCAAGCTAGCACTCACGTTACTTCACCTCCCTCTTGGTTTTCACTTCCCCCGCCGGGAAGCTCCTCCTCTTCGGTTTTTAGCGCAAATCTTTTCGATGGCATGATAATATAGCGAATCAGATGAAAATTGAAAAAGAATGCCATTCCAAAGACGCCAAAGCCAATTGCATATTGCGAAGTAGCCATTGGGATACGTAAATAAGATGTCAACATGTTAATCTGTGTGAGCCAAACGCTGTACTCCCATACCCAAAAAGCAAAGATGGTAATCGTCACAGAAGAAAAAATCGAAGTAACTATGACATGAATTTTTCGGCTTCGCGGCTTTTTAAACAAACCTCCAATCACATCACCTCTAATGTGAGATTCCTCCTCCGTAGCGATAATTGAACCGAGAAAATACATCCACATTGCAGCAATGATGAGAACCTCTTCATTCCACAGAAGGCTGATTTCAAAAATATACCTCAACAACACACCGAAGAACACCAGAGCCACTGTTACAAACACAAGAAACGCTTCAATTCCTCGCATAACCTTAATCATTCCACGCCATCCCGTTGTTTCCCGCACTTTGTCAAGCGGATTCGTAGCCAAATCATTTTTCATATGCTAATCTCCTTTTGATATACATTTGGGGTGTTCAACCAAATGTTGACACCCCAAACATAATGTGATTTTGACGTTTATCTTCTTAAATGCCTGTTTCTTTCTTCTACGTGATTGAGTAAATCTTCGACTATTGCCGGATCAACGATATCGCCCAACTGTGGCCAAACTTCAGCTCTGACTCTGTCTGCCAATGCCGCCAACTCTTCTGGAGTCGGGATTATGACCGTGATTCCGTAATCGCGGAGTCTCTGGAAGTAATAGTCCACAGAATTTTTATGCAGTTCCTTACCAACAGCGGAAGCTTCCAAAGCAGCCTGCCTGATTGCTTCTTGATACGCTACCGGTAAACTTCTGAAGTTCTCGTAATTTATTAATATTGGGTAATATTCCATAACCGTATCGAAAGCGACATAGTACTGAATAACATCCCTAAACCCGTGATAGTTCAGACTTGGATCTCCACCCCACCAAGCTTCTGCCAATCCCGTCTGTAGTGCACTGTACAAATCTGCAAAAGGAATGACTGTTATATTGTAGTTGATAACTTCAAAAACAAGCGCCGGAATCGGTGATGGTGGAATTCGTAGTAGCGCATCTTTTCTGATGTCCGGGTTAAAGAGGTCATCTATGTTACCGACGTTATTACCTCCTACACCCAAGAAATTACCGGGACTTCCGCCAAGCTTCAGTACGCCAAGGTCTGCGAAAACTTCAGCTAAAAAGTTCGCATACCACCCATCTACCGGGTCAAACGTGTAGGCAACCTCATCCCAGTTACTCACAAGAAACGGAACCGAAACGAGTGGTAAGCGATCATCATACATAACCGCTACGCTTTCCCATGACATATCCACAGAACCGAGTATTACCTCGCCGGCAACGGAAATGTAATCACCCAACTGACTAGCCGGGAACAGTTGAATTTGAACATTCCCACCTGTCAATTCCGCCACACGATTCACAAACCATCGATTGGACTCATAAAGTGGCGTTCCTACATTCCCTAGCGTTGACAACCTCAAATTGTAGACACCGTCGTCGTCGTCGCCTCCTCCACAAGCGGTAAAAGAAAGAACCAGCACAATAACTAAAACCAACATTAAAATTCGTTTACTTACTTTTTTCATAACTTTCCTCCTTGAATTAACAATCTTTTAGAACTTCTACTCTGTGATTTCCTTTAGGTAATAACAACTTCTAAGTAATAACAACTTCTAAGTAATAACAACTTCTAAGTAATAACAACTTCTAAGTAATAACAACTTCCAAATAATAACAAACTCGCACTCTGAAACGCGTTGCGCTTCATTACACAATTACGTATAATATAGGGATATTATAAAATATTCGGTCTTTTCTGTCAACGCTCATTTAGCTGATTAGTTAAAAAGTATCTTTTCACACTCCGAATAAATTGCTTCTGTCGGTGAAATGCCTTTTTCTTTTGCCTCATTTAATTTTTCCCACGTAAGCTTTGAAACTCGATCAATTGTTTTTTTAATCACCACGTCAATAGTTGTATCTGTCCAGAGTTCATATTCGTCAAAAGCAACTATGACACCGCCACAATTGTGCCAAAAATCCACCTGAAACAGAATACCTCTCTGCTCTAACAATTTTGCCAGGCGAATTTCTTCATCTATACTTGATGCGCGGAGTTGATTGTTTGCACCTCCGATAATAATCTTGAATTTAAGGTTTGGAATGTTTTCTTCAGTTATAATTCCTCCAATTGCATTAGGCGAAAATATGTCAGCTTCGACATTCAATATTTCATCTTCAGGCACGACTAAAATGTCATTCTTAGGATATGTGCTTATCAATTCTTTAACTTTACTCATGTTACGATTTGTAACAATTAGCTTTGCGCCATCCTGTGCCAGTAGCTGCGCCACTAACATACCAACTTCACCAAGCCCCTGCACAGCAACGCTGACCCCTTTCAAACTATCGTTACCTGTCTTAAATTTATGCGCTTGTTTTATCGCATGAAAAGTTCCGTGCGCAGTAGGGATGCCCGTCGAACCTAATGGCGAACCTACTCCGGCAAGCCATTGCATTGAAAACTTATCACGCATAACGCTGACCATATCTTTTGGCATTCGCATATCGGAAGATGCAGTTGCCCTGCACTTGTCGATTGCATATGCAAGAAATCCTAATTGATCCATGTTGTCCATATCCGGCGAATCCATTTGGACAACTGTTTTTGCCCCTCCGTATTTAATTCCTGCCGGAATATTTTTATAGCTCATTGCTCTGCTTAAATTTAGCCCATCCGAAATTACTTCAAGTTCCGGTTTATCTAATTCATGCCTTCTCATTGCGCCGGAAAACATTGCACGCCGTTTATTGTGGATACCTAATTTTCTGCTGTGCTGGTTGTTAATAAATCTTATGTTATATTTATCATAATAATAAGCTTCAATACCAAAATGTCTGCCTGCCTTAATTAATTCAATCACGGCGTTGAGATGGTCGCTCAATTTGTACTTCTCATACATTTCTCGTACTTGCCTTGTATTAAGAAAGACAGCATCGTCCGTAAGAATACTTTCCGTGTAAAATGCTTTGTTATACGTGCTAAAGTCTATATCCGAGTCCCACTCCTTTGCAGCAAATAACTTGATTTTGCCTGTTCTCCAATCATATTGAATTTTGAGCGATGTTAAACCCTTCGCTATTAAGGGGGTAAACAAGCTTTTCACTGATTTTCACCATCCTATCATCTTGTTATCTCTGTTCAGTTAAAAATTAATTAAGAACATTATAGAATATTCCGCTTATTATGTCAACAACCATTTAGCTGATTAGTTAAATAGTTTCATTACGAAAATTTCAAAAGTTGCTTTATTATTAAATAATCTTTAAGTAGCATTGTTCTGCTTGACATTTTTGGTTAAATTAAATTAATATATTGTGTGTGCTATTTTGTATGAAATAAATTTTTAACACAAGGAGACTCAAATGCCAATTATAAACAATACCTTGTCTGTCAGCCGAAATGCTTACTTTGCATACAACCCTGCTGTCGAAATGTTATGCAGTTTGCATGTTCTCTCTGATTATTCTCATCATGAAAACTGCCAAGCTTGGGCTGAACGAGCACATAAACTACTTCAACCAAGCCTTTTGGAAAAAATCACGGAATACGGTGCAAAATACGCACAATTTGGATTCATAATAGATATAGCTGATCATTTATGTGATAGATCCAATTATGAAGAAAACCTTGATGACATTAATGACTTTATTCAAAGACTTCAAACGATGTCAAATAATGAATTTGCTTATATTTTTCTTGGAGCTAATTTAATAAATCACGAAAAAGTGGACGATTGGTTGAAAGAGCCACAAAGCCTTGACAAAAAAGAGCTTGGCGAAGCAATAAATTATGTTCATTTTTCTGAAATGCAATCATTTTTACAGAATATCGATCATATAAAGTCTGAATTAATACAAATGCTTACGGAATATTGGGATTCCTTTTTTCATGTCGAATGGCAAACTTTGAAACCCTATTATGCTAAAAAGTTAGAAGAGGAGTCCACAAAATTCGCACGGGTGGATACTTTAGAATACATACTCAGCCTCCACTCAGATTTGGAATTTAAAGATTCACGACTAATCATGAAGAAAAAACATGAGTATTCCTGCAACCTGGACGAAATGAAAGAGATTACACTGTATATATCTTTATTTTCCTCTCCACATTTGCTGCTTAACATATACAACAGTCGCTTAAGCATCTACGTCAATACTGAAATGCCAAAAGTTGAAGATACCGATGTTTCTCAGTTTGTTTCTTTTGCCAAAGCTTTAGGGGATGTCATGCGTTTTAATATTCTCTTGTCCCTCTCAAAAGACTCCTATACAACAAAAGATTTGGCTTTAAAGTATAAGATAACCCCTGCATCAATTTCAAAACACTTAAAAATTCTAAAGGATGCAAACTTAATTCACCACAAAAAAAAGAAGAATTTTGTTCATTATTGCATAAATAATCCGCAACTCTTGAAATGCATACGTGAACTTTCTGAACTCTTTGAGAAGGAGTAGCCCAAATGTGAGGTAGCGTTTGCTGTGCAAAAAAATTTGCTTCATATGTGCAAAATTACTTGCATTAAATTTAGCCATCTGATACCATTCATATATAATTGCATGGAATAAGAGGATAATGTTATGAAAGCCAAACAATATCAAAAGCTTATCAATGATTTGGGGCAATCCATTAAAGAGGGTATACATATTGTAGATTCCAAAGGCATAACTATTGTTTACAATGATGCTATGTCAACTCTTGAACAAATGAAACGCGAGGAAGTTCTTTTCAAACCTTTCAGGGACGTTTTTTTCAATATTCCGGAAGATGAAAGCACTCTTACACGTGCATTAAAATACCAAGTTGCTACCGAACGAAAACATCAAACATATTTGAATAAAGATGGAAAAGAAATTTCCACTATCAATTACACATTCCCTGTATTTGACTACGATGGTGAAATTTTTGCCGCTATTGAAGTTGCAGAAGATATTACAGCAATTAAAAAATTATCACATACAATTTTGGAACTAAAAAACGATACAACAACTACTGACTCATCTTCAGATGCTCCAATCAAAAAATATTACTTTCATGATATAGTTGGCAAAAACGAAAAATTTATCGAAGTGTTGCAGCGAGCGCAAAAATCAGCATTGAATTCTGCCTCGATATTAATTTTTGGCGAAACGGGAACAGGAAAAGAACTACTGGCACAAAGTATTCACTATGCAAGTAATCGAAAAAACAAACCTTTTTTTGCTCAAAATTGTGCTGCACTTCCCGAAAGCCTACTTGAGGGAATCCTCTTTGGCACTGTAAAAGGTGGATTCACAGGCGCACTTGATAGACAAGGGTTATTTGAACAAGCAAATGGCGGCACTTTACTTCTCGACGAGGTCAGTGCTATGCCTTATAGCTTACAAAGTAAACTTCTTAGAGTTCTTCAAGAAAACTATGTCAGAAGAATCGGGGGAACAAAAGAGATTCCTGTAGATGTGCGAATCATCGCTACACTTAACGAAGACCCGCAGTTTCTTATAGAGAGCGGACGACTTCGCAGCGACTTGTATTATCGTTTGAAAATGATAGACATTGTAATTCCACCTCTACGTGAACGAGGCAACGATATCCTTGTTTTAGCAGAAAGCTTTTTGAACAAATACAATGCGAAATTCAATAAACAAATAAGAATGTTTTCTGATGGAGCAAAAAGCAAGCTTTTATCTTATGATTATCCGGGTAATGCACGCGAACTTGAAAACATCATAATGTCTGCTATCGCACTTTCGAGCTCCGAGCATATAATAACTGAGGATTCACTTGATATTCCTAAGAAAGATTCCGGCTTTTCAAATGCACCGAAAGAGTTAAGCCAATTGAATGGCTCAACTTTGGACGAATATCTTGAAACAATAGAAAAAAATCTTATCCTTCAAGCTCTTACAAACAACGGAGGAAATATATCAAAAACTGCAAAGCAGCTCGGCTTACAAAGACAAGCTCTGCAATACAAGCTGCGTAAATATAAATGATTAATTACTATGTCAAAACAAACTCAACTGGTCTGTTTCTGCCAGCCCGTCAAGCGCTCCTTGTTTTCTGAGCGCTTCAACTGCAATCTTATTTGCTCCGGTTCGTTCTTTGAGTTCCTCGATAGTATCAAACGGTCTTTTTTTGCGTTCTTCTACAATAGCGTTTGCCACAGTTTCACCAAGACCTGTCAGTGCTGCAAGTGGAATCAATACTTTTCCATCAACTACTTCAAATTTATTTGCGTCAGAATTTGCAAGGCTTACAGGTAAAAATTCAAGTCCTCGACAGTACATCTCGTATACAATTTCAAGAACCACATTTCCCGCAGTTTCTGCGCCCGATGCCTCTTTCCCTTTTAGTTCAACTGTCGCATGTTTCTCCAATACCGCTTGCGCACCCTTAAAAATAGTTTCCGCATCAAAATTGCTGACTTTTGTAGTGAGAAATGCTGCATAAAACTCCGCCGGATAGTATACCTTAAAATATGCAATTCTATAGGACATCATAACATATGCGACAGCATGAG
>JGI20163J15578_10000090_pt1 | contig 34718 bp, 27 predicted proteins | sample TergutCu122P1_FD_15578 | JGI IMG/M metagenome (IMG submission 15578)
CCTGGTTGAGCCTGGGCTACAGCAGTTGCTTTTAAGGATGGAGAAAAACTTACTACTCCAGAAGCAAAGCCTGGGTCTGGTTCGTTGGAATGGGAAATATGCTCCCCAGCAAAACGACCATTGGGTGTGGCTGGTAAACCTTCTCCTTGCTTATGGATGTCTCCGTGGGAGAACATTCCTGGTACAATCTTAATGTTATGCTTTGGTGATGGTGCATCTGCAATAGCTGAAACAAAAGCGTCTCGAATCCGAAGGGCCCATGGCAGGGCTAAAGATTCTGGATGACCAAAGCGAGGGATATTCTTAAGCATTAAGCGAATGTTTTCTGCGCCTTCATAGTTGTTGCCAAGGGCTTGGTACATCTCTTGCCAGGTCAGCTTCCCTTCTTTTACCACTCGCTGTTCAATGGCTCCAAAGGAGTCTGCCACTGTGGCCAGGGCGATGCCATCTACGTTCAAACTAAGAAGATCTACTCCTCCACAAGCACTGTTTAAGCCACGCTCAATGGTACCGTGACAAAACAGATTAAGAATCAATTCAGGGGTATTGCGAGACACGGTTTCATAATGCCAATCGTAACCTTCCTTCAGGCAATCTGCTGCAATTACAAGATGGTGAACAAACCGATCCCATAACTTTTCTAAGCTAGGTTCCCCTTCTGCCATTACATCTTCTAAGGCATAATGGAAGGGCCAAGCCATATTCAGTCGGGTCACGTCTTGCAAGGGGTATTCAATCCCTGGTAGAGCCACCCAGTTACAACCTACTTTGGCGCGCATCCGTGCCAACTCAATGGGATGCCCTAATCTTGCAAATCCTTCTTCGATTCCTTTGGACAAGGAGAAACAAGGACCTGTTCCTTTTTCAATGATGTATTCTAAGGATTGACGCAGCAACTTGTCATCGCTTCCTTCAAACACACGAACGGCCAAGTTGGAAGGAATGGCCAGTTCATGAGCCGCTTGCAAAATCAGGAAGGAAACAGGGCTGGTTAACTCCTTTGTTCCATCAGGCGTTTGTCCTCCAAGCTGAGAATAGTGGGTGTCGTTGTAGAATAAGCTGGCCACCATCCAGATGGCTTCTTCATCGGTTAAGATGCCTGCTTCTCTATCTCTCTCGTAGTACAAGCGCAATAATTCATCCAATTGGCATAAGGCCCCACCAGCAAAGTAGGTGCGGTCTGCGCTTTGGAAGATGGCCAGATACTGACAGGCTTCACGGAAGGTACCAGGTGGATGCACCAAGAGATTCTCTAAAGCCTTGGCTATCTCTTGATAATTCTCCTTCTCCCAAGAATCATCTGTTTCCTTGGCTCGTCTTTTTGCCTCTTCTAAGTGGTTTTTGGTATAGTCTATCATCCCAACTACCACTGCTTCATGGCCTTCATAGAAGTCTATGCTTGCAGGGTGATTCTTCCTTTTATAGTGACGGATTTTATCTAATAAGCCTTTTAATCCTAGAGCAAAACCAATCTCCATGTCAGGCCCCAGATGATTCATGCCACCAATTCCTGTTGAGATGATTCTGTATTTTTCTTGTGTTTCGTAGAGGTGAACAGCCTTATCCTCTTCACAGTATCCAATATTCACAAACTCTTGAAAAACCCCTGCCCAGGCACCTGCCAGGGCGCTTTTGGGATGGATGTACACGGGCATCTCTTTAAAAAAGCGCCCTAGATTCTCACCAATGACTTTGGCTCCGTACAAAATATCTGTTCCTTCTGGATACTCTGCCTGGAAGGTGAAGTCATCAAAACAGATGAAACCATGATCATCAATGTTGATGAAACCACCTCTTTGTTCTAACTTCTTCTTATTCTCTTTTATTTTTGTGGTTCGAAGTGCCGTAATGCGTTCTTGTATGTCTTTTGATAAAGTTGTACGCATGGTAAATCCTTTCCTAAAGTCTTTCTAAGCAGACCGTATTTGACATGATTAATCTGTTGCGCCTGTAATTTCTATTCGATAACCTAAATCTTTCTTGAACTACTTACGAAGAGTTAACTGCTTGCAATTCTATCCCATAGTTATACAATTTCAAGGTCGAAGAGTTCGAATCTCTTGTACCATATTCACCATCTAACTTGTTTGCAGATTAAATTTGAAATAGCCGTTTCACCTGCTCCATCTCCTCTGCGGTCGGCTTGGGAAATCTCTTCACTTCATTCCCATACCAAGTCCCTTTTTCTTCTCCTAAACGGTGATACTCCAACAACTCTGGCTCTTTCACACCCAGCTCTTGAAGCCTTTTGGCAATGAGAGGCAATTCCTCCCAATTCCCTTCTGGAATGCAAGGAACGCGAACCTTTACTTGGAATCCATCTGCTAAAAGCCTCTCTAAGTTCTCCCAGATCAACTGACCATCTACTCCTGTAAGAGCCTTATGAACTTCTGGAGTTACTGCTTTTATATCATAGAGGAATAAGTCTGGGTTCACCTGAGTCAAACTTTCATAAGGAACATGGCCAGCGGTATCGATAGCCACATGCACTCCGTTGCTTTTACATATGGCCACCATCTCTTCTATAAAATCCAACTGCAACATACATTCCCCACCAGAGAATGTAACCCCTCCCTCACCATTTTGAAAGTAGGGAGCATCGATTTCAATCATTTGCCACAGTTCCTCCACTGTAACCCTTCGAACGGTTGCTGTCAAAGCTCCTGCATAGCAAAGTTCGGGGCGTCGTTCCTTGGAACAATTCCCACAGCCGATGCATTTCTCTTTAATGAAACCAACCTGCCCTTCCAAACTGATGGATTCAGGATTATGGCACCACAAACAACGCAGGTTGCATCCTTGAAAAAAGATTACCGTGCGGATTCCCGGTCCATCCGTGGTAGAGAAGGACTGGATATTATATATTTTTCCTGTTGTCATTATCCTTTAACTCCCGCCGAGGCAATCCCCTGAATGATGTATTTCTGTAGGAACAAGAAGATAATCAAAGGGGGCACAATGGCCACCGAGGCCATAGCAAATATTCGTGGATAATCAGGGTCACCAAACTGCTGCAGGGCAGCTACCAATCGTCCCATATAGGCAGGTAAGGTGGAGCGCTGAATATCGTTAATATAGAGGAACGGAATCAACCAGTCATTCCATACCCGAAGAGCCACATTTACCGCAATTACCGCAATCATGGGTTTTTGCATAGGAATAATTACCTGGAAGATGGTTCGTCCGAAACCACAACCATCCAATCTTGCGGCTTCTTCGAAGTCTCTCGGCAGAGACTTCATGGTTTGCATGAACAAGAATACCCAGATCAAGAAGTGCCATCCCAGAGGCAGGTAGATGGCCAATGGGTTGTTAATTAAGCCTCGTCCACCATAACCAAAGATGTCATTCCCTCCTATCAGAGGCAGGTTGGAAATCATGATAAATGTTGGAATTAAGGTTAACACTTCAGGAACTACCTGAGTCCCTAATATGGCAATCAGGAAGAATTTCTTTCCTTTAAACTCATAGCGCGCCATGACATATCCAATGAGAATGGCCATCATGGTTACGATGATGGTATACCATCCTGTTCGCAAGAAGGTGTTGATTAAAGGACGAATTCCCCTTGCAGTAAACATAAATAAGAAGTTGGAAATCATGGGATTTTCTGGAATTGGAAGTAAAGTTCCCAAATGTCCAAATTCTGCACGGTGATTCAATCCTGCCAGGATGGAGAAAACGAAAGGATAGAGCATGATGCAAGCAATGAGACCCATGACAAGGTACCACAATGTTCGAGTGATATTTCTTTTCCATTTAGGCAGATAGAACATGATGAAAGCAATGGGACCCATGACAAGGTACCACAATATTAGAGTGGTATTTCTTTTCTCTTTAGGCATCGTCTTTCTCCTCCTTTCTTAAAAACATTCTCAGATAAAGTACGGCAAACAGCAAGGTAAACAATCCTAGGATGGTAGAAGAAGCCCCAGCCATACCCAGATTAAAGGTTACGGCACCATATCGATAGATGCGATACATCAGTACATCGGTCTGACCAAAAGGATTCCCGCCACTGATGAACATGATTACATCAAACATCTGCATTACTGCAATAATTCCTGTCAAGATAATATAACTGGCTACAAAACGCAGTCCTGGTATGGTGATAAACCTTAATCTTTGAGGTGCCGAAGCACCGTCTACCTTGGCCGCTTCATGGAGAGTGGGATCAATGCCTTGCAACCCTCCTAACCAGATAATGGAAGCCATCCCCACATTCCGCCAAATGAAGAACACCGTAATCCAAAAAACCATCCAAAACTGGGAATGGTTCCAAATCACAGGATCTTGTCCAATGGAAATCAAAAAGCGGTTTAATCCTCCTCCGTGAGGACTAAGTAAAGAAACAAAAACTGCTGTGGTTACCGAAACTGCCGCCACTGCGGGAATGTATACGCTAACACGAAAAAAACCTCTGCCTTTCAGGGGTGCATTAAGGGCAAGGGCGATAAAAAATGACAAAAACGTGTTGATGGATAGAGCGATGACTCCTACCCATATCTGTCGCCAAAGCAAACCAAGATAAGGGGCGTCTCCATCAAAAAACCGAATATAATTCCTAAGTCCTACCCAGGAGGGAGGACTTAGGGCGTTATACTCTGTGAAACCCATATAGATACCAAAGATGAGAGGCAACAAATTCCAAAATGCAATATAGACAAAAAATGGAATAATAATCAGATAAGCGATTCTTGCCTCTCTTTTGGCAATCGTCAGTTGTTTAACGCGTTTAACACCCATAGTCGTATCCCTTCTTAATGATTATTCAAGTAATGGGCGGATTTGCGCCAGTGCATCTTCTACAATCTGCGCAATTGGTGTTCCCGTGTCGATGGTTGCACGAGCAAGTACTTGATTGTTAATGATCTCCCAGATTTGGGCATCATTGCTTGGGAAGCTTGCAAGTCCAGTGATTTCACCACCAGCTACAGATTCGATAGCAGTTGCTAAGGTTGGGTTGTGCTCCCAAAGGCTTCTATTTTCAATAATAGAGTTCAATGGAGAAGGCATGGTATCATCTAACCAGATTCTTTGTAGGTCTTCTCTAAGAGATACACGAATAACTTCAAAGCTAGCTTCTGGATTGCTGGCTCCTCTTGGAACTCCCATGTAAACCGCAGCTACCAAGCAGTTTCCTACTACTCCACCTGCTGGTAATGGTAATGGAGCAACTCCCCAGTTAATGCCATTACGCTCGGCACCACCGGCTTGCCATGTACCATTGATAACAAATGCGATGTTTTGGTCTTGCTCGAAGGCATCCCATAGAGGGCCTTCATCTGCTTGATTGCCTAGTCCTGGTGGCAAGAAAGCATCCATCTCACGGATAAACTCAAGAACTTCTTGTAATCTTGGGTCGTCTAGTTGGATGTCACCATCTTGGAAGAAGTCAGTTCCTAGTTGTCTAAAGAATGGTGTGGCACGAAGAGCTCCACCTGCATGTGGGAAAGATGGAATACCACCACCCCAGAACTCTCCAGCTCCTACTTCAGTAATGGCTGCAGACATGTCTCTAAACTCATCCCAAGTGGCTGGTGCAGTGTCAAAGCCAGCTGCTTCTAATAAATCTCTGTTGTAGAATAACATAAATGCGGTTGCTCTGTGGGCTACTGCTACTGGAACACCGTCAGGGTCGTGGATAAGGAAAGATGGATTTACCAAATCTACGATGTCTTGCGGTAATGGATACAGAATGCCTTCATTGGCATAAGTGGGCATGAAGATTTCACCTGCTACTAAGTCTGGAATATCTCCTGCTGCAATCAAGGAGCGTTGTTGTTGGTCTAATGTTTCTGCCCAGCCCCAATCTACAAACTCTACTGGCGTTGGATAAAGTGCTTCGATGATGGCATCTCTAGCACCTACTCTAAATTGCCAATAAGGAGAGTCAATATCCCCAGTTTGTTCTGCTGCTTCAATGGCTTCTGGAGATGCGCCAAGCACTGGAATAACAATGGTATCACCTGCCGCCACTGCTGGGGCCTCTTCATCACCGTCGTCATCGTCTGCTACATCAGCTCCTGCATCAGCTCCTGCATCGGCTCCTGGATCAGCATCAGCTCCGCCATTGCCATTGCCACATGCTGTGAATGCAAACACCATAGCTGCAACTAGAAGTATTGCTACAATTCTCTTTTTCATTTCTTATGTTTCCTCCTTTTTCTTTTGTCACATATGGATAGTTTTCGTCCCATAGTAACACTTTTTTTATTTAATATGCTTGATAATAGCATATTTTCACCAGCATTTCTTAGTGTATTGTTCTATTTTCTGTGCAGGACACCTAAAAAAAATCATAAATTCAAATCTAAAGAATTAAAGTTTCTTGGAAAATTTGACTTTTCGTTTACTCTCCTCTTTCTTTTGTTGACAACATGGATAATATCACCTATCATAGAATAATAAGTCAATATTGAGGTGTTCTTATGTATAAATTTAAAATATTGGGTGTTTCCCATTACAAACGAGAGTTTAAAGATTTTGTTAAGCTGAGAAGAGAAGGGTTACCAGGGTATAACCTTGTTCATTTTCACCAACCTGTTGTGGTTACCATCGATGGAGTAGACCATCTGACCAGAGAGAATGGGTGTGTTCTATGGTCTCCTTATGTTCGTCAAGAATATCGGGCTTATGAAACCAGTTTTGTCAATGATTTCCTTACCTTCCAGACTGATGACCCTGACTTTGAAGACCGCATCAATCTTCCCTTCAATGAGATTTTCTACATACAAGATGGAGATAAAATCTCCCGTATGTTTGAATGGATTACTTGGGCCTGCACCAACACTTATGAGTTGCAAGAAATCAGTCTGGATGAAGCCATTCTTCGTTTGTTGGATACGCTGTCTCATATGCATACGGATAGCCGACCTGATCTGCGGCGTCACTTTGAAACCAAGCGAAGATTCATTGAGCTGCGTGATGCCATGCGGGCAGACCCGAAAGATTGGACCATTGAGAAGATGGCAAAAGAAGTCTGGCTCACCCGCAGTCGCTTCTCGGTGCTCTACAAATCCCTCTTTGGCACTTCTCCCAATGCAGACTTAATTGATATTCGCATTGACTACGGAAAGGCCTTATTGGAAAATACCAATGAGACCATCCTCAATATCTCTGAGAGGTGTGGGTATTCCAGTGTGGAGTATTTTATTCGGGTGTTTAGCAAGAAGATGGGGGTTTCGCCTCTTCAGTATCGGAAGATGTACTTGAAAGAAGCACAACAAGGAGATGAAATCACCCAATTCATTGACTTGTTTCGGGATAGAGAAGGTTGATGAAAGTGGAGTTAACCCTAGGGTGGATAGCATCCCTATTCAATTTATACACTTTGGATGTGTCAAGGTAAGGAGAATTAAAACATGGTTCAATTCATGAGTTTTTGGTCCATTAATGGCCCTTTAGATGAAGCGTTGTTATGCCAGCAATTAGAGGATTTTCGTGACCTAGGTTTTGATGGTGTAATCTTTCATCCTCGCTATTATCCAGGAGAGCCTGAATATCTTGGTGTCAAGTATATGGAGATTGTATCAAAGGTTATTCTTCATGCCAAGAAGATTGGGCTTCTTTTTTGGATCTATGACGAAGATGGCTGGCCTTCTGGAACAGCAGGCGGTAAAGTATTGGAAGCCCTTCCAGACTCCACCTGTGAGTGGTTGGTGCTGGAAGAGGGAGAAGTGGTGGTCAAATCCATATCCTCAGTTAATACCCTCAACCCCATCTGCGTACAAACCTTCATGGAACTAACTTATGAAGGTTATAAAAAGGGGTTAACTCCCGAAGCTTTTGAATACGTAACAGGCTTCTTCAGTGACGAAGTGGACTTTCCAAATGCCCATGACATTGTTCGCCAGGAAGGAATTCCTTGGAGTCAGGAGGTGGAGAAGTGTTATCTTGAGAGATATGGAGAATCAGTAATCTCTTATCTTAAATATCTATTTATAAACATAGAGAACCCGTGGAACCCTCCTTCTCTTGAGGAATCATCCGTTTCTGTGAATGCAAAACCTTCAGGTATAGAAAAGGGACGTACCTCTGCTACAACTGTCCGTTTCAGAGTTTGGGAAATTCTCACAGACTTACTGAGGGATACCTTCTACCAACCCATTAGTGACTGGTGTGATGAGAATGGTAAGCTATATACCATGCATCTAAAGGGAGAAGAGAATCTTTTCTTTCAAATCCCCTATAGCGGCTCTACATTTCAGCATTTAAAAGTTGTTTCTTTACCAGGAATTGATGCCTTAGAGCGCTTTCCTGGAAACCACTACTTCCCTCACATCGCTAGCTCCCTTGCCAAGCAATTTGGTAATGGGCAGTCTCTATGTGAAGCTCTAGGTGGAAGTGGTTGGGGCCTTTCTCCAAAAACCTTCTCCAACTATGTAAAGTGGTTGATGGATGGTGGCATTACCCAATTTGTCTTCCATCTCTCCCAGTACCAGCTTACTGCCAGTGCTATTCGGGACTGGCCTCCTTCCATGCCTTTCCACTTAAGTTGGCGAGATGCTTTTCCTGAGATTATAGAAGATTTAAAGGCTTATACTAATGATAATAGTGATAGCCCATATATCCAGCCTGTGTTGTTAGTAGCACCAACTCGTGGTGTAATGAAACACTATACTCCCAGTCAAGGAAGGGTGGTCAATGAACACAACGGAGCCCAAGTACCTGATTCTCCTGCTGGATTAATTAGCAAGGATTTTAGTGCTTTGGTGGAGGCCTGTCACAGGACAGGTTTGGTTTACGATGTTACAGAAGAACGAATTCTGGAGCAATATGCTCTCTTTGAGGGTCATCAACTGCATCTTGGCAAGATGTCCTATCATCGAATCATCACTGGAAGAGAATGTACATGGATAGAAAATCGTTTCCAAGAAAAAGTTAAGCCATTTGACTTGTCCGACCACCAGCCCTGGACTTTCTTGAACCCAGAAGATAACCTTCTCTTGTTAGAGTTAAGTCCAGTAGGGGATGTTTTGACTACTGCCATTAGCCATGGTTTCGAAAAATTGCCCACTCCTTCTTATAAGAAAGCACCACTTGAAATCCACTTCACATCCAAGGAAAACATACGGCCTTTGGAAGGCTCACCGATTTTGGAGAAAATCATTTCTTTGGAGTTCAGCGACCCTGTGGAGTCCTGTTCCATAGATTGGTGTGAGGATGTTCTTCAGGTAACAATTAAACCCTATCCCCATGGTGAACAACAACCTTTTGTATGGCTAAAGGGCAATTTCTTAGTTCAAAGTCTAGCACCTTACGAAGAAAAAGATCAGCTACAGCTGATGACCGCTGGTCCTTTTCATTTGATGCCAAACTTGATGCCAGAACAATCCATTAGAGCTACAAGTAACTTAAATCTATCTGGATACCCCTTCCGCAACACTTCTTTCCTCTTTGAAAAGGAGGTGTTCCTTACCAAAGAAGCAAGCCAGCTCCTCTTTAGCGATGTTCATTGTGACGGTGCAAAGGTTTGGGTGAATGGGCAATTCTGTGGTTGGTTGTTTGGTCCAAACTTCCAAGTGGATTATCCTTTTAAAATAGGAAAGAACACCATCCAAGTGGAACTCTACCCTAGCACTTTCAATAAATACGGCCCCCATCATCATAGAGATGGAGACCGACATCTAACCAGTCCTGGCCAATATAGTGGTGCGAAAAACTTTGCAGATCATGTAGATGCACCTGAGAACACTCATCTGCCCCAATGGCATTTTGTAAGATGTGGGATTTCTTCTACTGTAATTATTCTGTGACTATTCTATGAGCATATCTATTATCATACTTATACGATTACCCGATGCCATCCCTCATTAATCTCTCTGATTTCTTCTGGGTTGCATTTGAATTTCCTGTCGTAAGTAATTAATCCATTGATTTCCTGCTCCACATCACAGATTTGGGTGTAACAATATCCCATAATCACTTTTGATTGGTACACAGCATCCATTACTCGCTTGTATTCTGCTACAAACTCTTCTTCTGTGTCTGCCGATGTATAACCCCAGCCTTTATCTTTGATGCTAAAACCAATTCCCCCAAACTCTGTTAACAGTATGGGTTCTCCTTGATGTTCAAAATCGTTGCAATATATCCTTCGGTTACAAGGTTGGGAGGCTAGTATCTTCTCTTTGGTAGAGATGGACTCTGCAAAAGCCTGATACTTTTCTGGTTGGTCCTTTCTTCCATGGTTGTAGGCATGAATGGCACAGATGTCTGTTTCCGTCTGCTCCCAACCATCATTGGTAACTACTAATCTGGTGTTATCTAAGGAATGAATCAGATGATACAAAGCCTGAGAAAAATGCTGCTGCACACGGCAGAAACCAATCTCTGGAACGCCCCAACTTTCATTAAGAGGAGTCCAGGCAATGATAGAAGGATGGTTGTAATCCCGATCCACAATCTCCATCCACTCTTTGGTCATATACTCCACCGTTTTATTGGAGTAGACAATGGAAGAGGCACTTTCTCCCCACACAATGAAGCCAAGCCGATCCGCCCAGTACATAAAGCGCGGGTCTTCCGTCTTCTGATGTTTTCGGCAACCATTAAAGCCTAATTCTTTTGTCATGAGAATGTCCTTTTTGAAGTCCTCGTCTGCTGGTGCGGTTAACAACCCTTCAGGCCAGTATCCTTGGTCTAATACTAACTTCTGATAATAAGGCTTGTTGTTAAGATACACCATTCCCCCTTCCGCATGGACTTTCCGTAAGCCAAAGTAAGAAGTCACCTTATCGTAACTTACATCTCGGTCAAACAATTCAAAGGAAACATCAAATAGGTTGGGGTTTTCTGGACTCCACACCCATCCTCTGCCATGGAAAGGACTACGATCGATCTCATTGTTGTACAAATAGTAGGTTCGCTTCAGTGCATCTTCTGTTACTGCAACCACATCTTCTACAATGGGCTTTCCTTTAAAGGATATATCTATCTTGATTTTCTTATTTAGAGCTTCTTTAGATAAATCGAAATCAAAAGTAACCTGACCTCGGTCAACGTCAGGGGTCATCTTTACTTTTTTGATATTGGCTCTATCAACAGGCTCTAACCACACCGTTTGCCAAATCCCAGTAGTTCTGGTGTACCAGATGGAAGCAGACTCCTGATGCCAATACTGCTTCCCTCTAGGAATAGTCTCATCACGAGAAGGGTCTTCTACTCGCAGGGAGATTATCTCCCGTCCTCCTGTGAGAACATGGGTAATGTCAAATGAAAAAGGAGTATGCCCACCAATGTGTTCACCAACAAATTGCCCATTCACATACACTTTGGCGTAAAAATCAACGGCTCCAAAGTGAAGGATGCTATTTTTTCCTTTCCATTCTTCTGGTACTTCAATTTCTCTTTTATACCACACCACATCACGGAAAGTCGTATCATGAATCCCGCTTAATTTTGATTGGAAGGCAAAGGGCACATTGATGGTTTTAGACAATGCCTTGTCTGCTGTAAACCATTTCTCTTTCTCTCCTTTATCCTGATCATCAAAATCAAACTCCCAAGTACCATTTAAGTTCAGCCATTCTTCACGTACAAATTGGGGCCTTGGATATTCTTTTCTAAACATCGTTTTTTGTCTCCTTCATTCTTAATGTTTTTTGACGCTTAATGTAGATATCTTACTGCACTCTTTTGCTCTCAGGGTCTGCCCCAGCGTAGCGAGAGTGCATTCCTGAATATTTTAAGTCCACCCCTCCTTGGACTACATCCTTATGTTTTCTCATCCTAATAAACCTGCTTCCCAAAAACTGCTTTTAGTTTTTCTACTGGAATCTTAGGTTTACGATCCGCTGTTAACAAACCATTCACTTCCTGTTGTACATCGGTTAATTGAGTGTAACAGAACCCACTGTAAGACCTGCTCTTAATAAAGATGTCTGTTACAGGTTCTAATCTTGCTAAGAACTCCTCTTCTGTCTTCACCTTGCCAAAATAGCCCCAGTCTTCGTCTGCGGTGTTGGCAAAGGCAATACCTCCATACTCTGTCATCATAATGGGTTTGCCTTTTCGCTTCACCCCATCCACATAGGTCATCTTGTGGGCCAATCCTCGCTCAATGACTTTCTCGATGTCATCATACTTGTCTGTATTGTCTTGGAACAAGGCATAGTCGTGTAGTGTACAGATATCACAAGCATCAGGTTGCTCCCAGCCATCATTGGTGCTTACAAGGCGAGTTTTGTCTAGAGACTTGGTGGTGTAATATAGAGCCTGAGCAAAGTCCTGTTTTTGCTTCTGTGAAAGGATTCCTCTTACTCCCCAGCTTTCGTTAAGAACCGCCCAGGTAATAATACAAGGATGGTTGTAATCTCTCAGAATAAACTCCGATAGCTCAGCCCCCGCATTCACTACCGCCTTACTGTTGTATCGGTAGGAACTTGGCAATTCTCCCCACACCACAAGCCCTAACTTGTCTGCCCAGTAGTAATATCGTGGGTCTTCTATCTTCTGATGTTTTCTGGCTCCGTTAAACCCCATCTCTTTGGTAAGGGTGATGTCATCGATAATGGCTTGATCACTGGGTGGTGTTAAAAGAGATTCCTCCCAGTAGCCTTGATCTAGAATCAACCTTTGGTAGAAAGGATTGCCATTCAACAAGATTACACCATTATGAACGCTAATCTTTCTCATGCCAAAGTAGGTTTCTACCTGATCCAGAAGAACCTCATCACTCAATAGTTCAACAGTCACATCAATTAAATTGGGATGTTCTGGAGACCAGAACAGATGATGGTAAGCCAGAAAGTCCCAATCTACAAAGGAAAAGGTTCCTCTAGCATATCCATTCTCACCTGTTGCTATCACGGTCTGAGAATATTGCTTCTTACCGGCATCAAATGTTGCGGTCATCTTCACTGTGTGGGCCTTAGAGCTGCTATAGTAAACTTCACATTCTGCGGACAAGGTGTCAATGTCTGGAGTTAACTGAATGCTCTTCATGTAATCCTTTCCTGTAAACTCCAACCACACCGTTTGCCAAATTCCTGTGGTAGGAATATACCAACACCCAAACTTCTCCCCTAACCAGGATTGTTTGCCTCTTGGTTTATCGGTGGACAAATCATCCACTGCTTTTACGATGATCTTATTCACCCCTTCTTGTAGGGCATAAGCCACATCAAAGGAAAAGGGGGTATGACCACCCCGATGGGTTCCTATGTAGGTGTCATTCACCCACACGTAAGCTTCATAATCTACCGCACCAAATTTAAGTAGGACACTGCCTGCTAATTGTTCTTTGGTGATCTCTACTTCCCTTTGGTACCATACTACCTCTTCATCACGCCACTGATGAATGCCGCTAAGTTTTGATTCGTAACAGAAAGGCACGACTATTTTTTGATCAAACTTAGGAAAGCTCCCTGCTGGAGCATCTCCCATTGCAAAATCCCACTCTCCATTTAAACACAACCAGTTCTCGCGTTTGAAATCTGGGCGGGGGAATTCTGGTCTTGGAATTGTCATTTATCATCCTCCTGAACTTTTCTTTTCTTTTCTTTTCTTTTCTTTTCTTTTCTTTTCTTTTCTTACTTTATGCTGGTTTGTTCTACTATAATCTTACTGCTCAAAACATCTGTCCTTTATCCCTTCACCCCTGAAGATAAGGAAACTCCCTTTACAAAATATTGCTGTGCAAATAGGAAGACAATGACCATAGGGAAGATGGCGATTACTGCGATAGCACTCATCTGTGGAATATGATGGATGAACTGGCCTCTTGCTAGTTGTAATCCTGGTGTTAGGGTTAACAGGTTCATGTCCGTAATGGCCACTGATGGCCACAAGAAATCATTCCAGTTTCCTGTAAATGCAAAGAGGCCTACAATAATAAGGATGGGTTTACACAGGGGAATCATAATCTGGCTATAAATCCGAAACTCTCCACAACCATCAATCCGTGCCGAGTCTGTCAAATCCTTAGGAATACCATACATAAACTGGCGAATCAAGAAGATGCTGAATACTCCTGACAGACCAGGAATAATCAAGGCCAGATGGGAATTTAGCCAACCAAAAGTAAGCATGGTAAAGTACAATGGAATAATGTTCACAATTGCAGGGAAGGAAGCCAGGAAAATCATGCTAAGGAAGATGGCATGCTTTCCTTTAAAATCCATCTTGGCGTAAGCATAAGCAGACAGGGAGAAGATAAACACTGCCAGCAAAGTATGGCTTACAGAAACAATCACAGAGTTGATAAACCACTGTACCACAGGAAGAAAGGTGTTGGCAGGGTCAAGTATCACGGTCAGATTCTCTAGAGTCCAGGTCCGCGGGAAGAAGATGAATCCTCCTGCTTGGTGAATCTCTGCGTCTACCTTAAAAGAAGACAGTACAATCCACAGGAAAGGAATTAAGAAAAAAGCTCCCAAAACCGTGAGAATTAAGGTTGAAATAACCGACGATCTTCTCTCTCCTCTGGTTAATCTTGCTTTGTATTTTACATTTCCTTTTTTCATCAATCGTCACCCCCTGCCTTTCGTACAACTATCAGTTGTCCCACAGATACCACTCCGATGACCAATCCCAGTATGGTTGCCATAGCACTGGCAGGACCAGCAATGGGTCTTCCGGTTCCAAAAGCTAAGTCTCGAATATACATCAGCAGTACATAGGTGGTTTCTGAAGGTCCACCTAAAGTTAATATCAGTGGTTGTCCATAAATATTAAATTGAGAAATAATGGAGGTCACCACTGTAAAAACAATGGGTAACTTAATTGCAGGAATTACCAGGTAGAAGAACTTCTTAAAACCATTGGCTCCGTCTACGCTTCCTGCTTCTAGCATTTCCTTATCCACTCCATTAAGGGCAGCAATATAGATGATCATGTTAATTCCAATTACCCACCACAAGGTGGTAATCACAATGGTCATCCAGGCATAAGGCTGTTCTCCAAACCAGTTTACATTGATTCCAAACATCCTATTCCACAAGCCTAAGGAGCGATGAAACATGGTTAGCCAAGCAAAGGTGACAGAAGTTACCGACAACAATGTAGGCACATAGAACACCGCTTGGAAAAAATTTCTTCCCTTTGGTTTCAAATATAATAAAACTGCAATAAACAAAGGCAGAGCAATCTGGAAAGGTACCGTAATCATTACAAACAAAACCGTATTCCCCAAACCGTTCCAAAACTGCCTCCGTACTACAGACTCACTTGCTTCAAAAAGCAACCGATAATTATCCAATCCTACCCATTCCATTGGAGAGAAAATATTCCACCGATGGAAAGAAGCAACAATCCCCATTCCCGTTGGATACAAAAAGAAGATGATAAAAAGGATAACATGAGGTGCTATAAATGCATATGGTATAAGTTTTTTCGTTTTTTTCACCACTTTTCCTCCGTCTACTCATAATAGAACCTGATAGGTAAATGGAAACGGCGTTTCACCGTTTCCATTATCAGGGCATCGCCCGACCCCTAAGTTGATTCACCTCTTCGAGGTATTCTCGAATGGTGTTTTTCTTAGTGTCCTTCTAGTTCAATTCTTTCTATGGTTTGACGTAGTGCTTGCTCTAGAGCTTCCTCTGGATCTAATCTGCCGAATAATACATCACCAAAAATCATATCCAATGCTTCTACCGCAAAACCAAAATACTTAAAGTCATAGATAATGAGTGCTGCACCTTCTTCGGTTAAGAACGCTTGAGGCATCTCCATGAACTCGGCACTTTCTCTAATGGATAGCTGTGCTGGAGCTTGACCTGCTCTGGCCCATTCGATTCCATTGTTTCCTACAAAGTCGATGAATTCGAAGATAACTCTGGTTCTGTCTTCGCAACGATCATCATTTCTAGGAAGTACAAATTGGTGAGAAGAAGTCCAGTTTCCTAGTACTGCTGGGTCAAATACTGGGAAGTTAAACATCTCTACATTCAAATCTGTTTCTAATACATGGTTGTACATCCAGATTCCTTCGGTGATCCACATGGATTCCCCTGCAAGGAACAATTGCCAAGATGGGTCTCCTTCTTGTTGGGTCCAACCGTTGTTGTAAAATTCTTGCCACATCTCTAATACTCTTACTGCATCTGCATTGTTAAAGTCTGGAGTTACTCCATCAGAAGCTAGGGATCCATTTAGCTGTCCATAGCTACCAAGGAACATTACTCTTAACCAGGTGGTTGGGAATGGAATCAAGTCCGCTTCAAGCAAAGCTGGTGCTGCAGCTCTTATCTCATCCCAGGTTAATATTCCGTCATCCAATTCGCCATTGCCATGCTCTGCATATAAATCCATATTCACATACAATACAAAACTATGAACATCAAGAGGTACCCCATAGTGGCCTCCTTCAATGGCAGTCATCTCCCAGGCGGCTTCCACATAGTTGGCTGGGTCAATGCCAAACTGTCCTAGATAAGGACTAAGATCAGTTAAGAAATTATTCTCTTGGAATACTGGAATTCTCTCTACGTGATTCAATGCGATATCTGGCACACCTTCTTGAGATTGAACGGCCAGCGGGAAGTTGATGTATAAGTCTCCTGCTTCCATGGGACGATGCACTACTGTAAAGTCAGGGTTGGTGGCATTAAAAGCTTCTACGATGGCGGTCATGCTTACCCCATCAGCCCCTGTTAACATGGTCCAGAACTCAAGAGTTCCCATGGCACCAGGCTCTACTTCCATTACATCATCGCCTTCGTCCTCATCATCTGGCTCTACTACATCATCTACAACATCTTCTACTTCATCTGGTACATCTGCTATGGGAGCGTCTCCGTCATTTCTACAGGCAACCATTAAAGTTGCCATCATTGCAACGCTCAGTACAAGTGCTAATAACCTTTTCATTTTCATATATTCCCTCCTTTTGAAATATAATAATAATTTTGTTGTAATCAATTGTATCATTTTTCTTTATCCTCTTCAACTGTTACTTTTTCACAGTTTGCATTATCATTTTACATTAATTATCTACAAATCAGCTGTAGCAAAAACAGCTTGCACGCATTAAAAACAATTTTTCTGTTGTTAATAGTAAAGATTCCTTGCATTGATTGTGTTTACTAAGTATGGTAGAATATTTATTGACTGCTTTTCTATTTCCAGTAATGTTATCAAGAAACCCTTGTCTGGCAGAACAAAAACCGCTGTCAAGGGCGAAAACGACCTCATATGATGTCAAAGACTTTTAACAAATACTTCATTATACAAAGGAGCTTGAAAGAAAACTTATGAAAGATACCGCAAAGCACCTAGAATTGAATTCAAACAACCCCCACCACCTTTCAAAGGTAGGCAAAGCATTCTCTTCACCCATTAGAATTGAAATTATTAAGCACCTACACACCCGTAGCTTAAACGTGAATGAAATTGCTGAGGCTCTTAATATTCCACCTTCTAGTGCGGCCATGCACATCCGTGTTTTGGAGGAGGCTAATTTGATTACCACCAAACAACTTCCTGGTGAGCGAGGTACCATGAAGTTGTGTAGCAGACGTTATGATCAGCTCTCCATCCGCTTGATGGATGAAACGCCTTTTATCTCGGATTTGGTTAGTGTGGATATGCCCATTGGGTCTTTTACAGACTGTCATATTGTTCCCACCTGCGGAATCGGAACAGAAAAAGGCTACATTGCCGAAGACACTCCTATCGGTTTCTTTCGGCCTGAGCGAGCAGGCGCCCAGATTATATGGACTTCTGCAGGATATGTGGAATATAAATTCCCCAACATTGTTCCTTCTCACCGAACACCCACTCAGCTTTCTTTTTCTATGGAACTTTGCTCAGAAGCGCCCAACTACAAGGAAGATTGGAAGTCCGACATTACTCTCTGGGTCAATGGCCATAATTGTGGCACCTGGACTTCTCCAGGAGACTTTGGTCGTCGCAGGGGCCGCTTGACTCCAACATGGATTGTTGAAGGCAGTACTCAGTATGGAATTTTAACCACTTGGAGCATAGACAATGAAGGATGTTTTATCAATAAGAAGAAGGCCTCCAACTTTCCCCTCTCTCACCTGAACATTATGGACAATCCATTCATCACCATGAGAATTGGCAACGACCCTGCTTCTAAGTATGTTGGTGGCTTTAATCTGTTTGGGGATAAGTGTGGGGATTATGCTCAAAGCATTATTATGACTATTGGGTACTAAGCTTTTTTTATTCTTATGGCTACAATAAACTGAATAACCGCCAATACCCCAGAGAAGATGAATACATACTGAGGGCCAAACTCCCACCACAGCCAACCACATAGCAGAGCACTAGCAATGCTAAAGATGTGGTCTAGAGCCATTCCAGTAGCCAAGGTGGGGGTGACATCATCTGGTGTAACCGCAATAGAGCGTAGATACACGCTACGAGCCATACCAAAATTCATCACCACTCGGTCTAAGGTGTGAATGAAGATGAGAATCCCTACAATCAAACCTGTTCGAGTGAGCCACCCATCATGGGTTCCTGCACTGATCAATCCATAACCTAGATAGATAACAAAGAACAATACCACCTCTATCACCATCACCCGTGGCGCCCCAAACTTATCTATTCCACGACCAATGATAGGCAGAGCAAAGATGCTAACAATAGAAGCAATCATAATAAACAGCGCCATGTAATCTGCACCGAAGTGAAACAGCTCAATTAAAACCCAAGGCCCGAACACAAACATAATCTGCTTGCGACCTCCAAACAAAGCGGCCAAGATATAAAAATTGATATACTTCTTCCGAAGGACAAAATGAGCTCCTCTAGGACGTGGGTCGGGAGTTAGTCTCATCAAATAGATAAATAAACCAAACATCAATGCAAAACAGATTCCTGAAAGTAAAAACACTCGGATGACGGGAGTGGTAAAGGAAAAGAAACCAATCCTAAAACCTACAAAAGCAATCAGCCCAGCCAACAGAGAAAATGCCGTACGCACCGAATTAAACCTTCCCAGAATCCGCCCATAATCTCCCTTGGTAGCCAATGACATTCCCAAGGTATCATGCAGGGGCATAAACATGTGGATGCCTAGAGAGGTGATGAATAAAAACACCAACATCATGGGAAAGCTAGGATTCCCAAGGGCCAAAAGCATAAGTCCAGTAAAGGATAAGGCAAAAGAAATCAAGGTCAGTCTCTTGTCTCCAAAGAATGCCAATGCGGATAGAATAAATACGGTGAGAAACCCTGGCAGTTCTCGTGGGAACTCAATAAACCCTCGCCAAAAAGCGTCCACCTCAAAAGCATCTCTAAAATAATTGGAGAAAAGATTGTCAGATAATCCCAGCCCCAACCCTGCTAAAGCCACAATGATGGTGTAAACCATGATGGCTTTTTTCATTTGTTTTGTATCCATTTTTATCCTCGCCTCAGCAACACATCCTCTTCATACTTCTTAACTATAGATAACCATTCATAATCTAATGGCACATTACTCCTTGCACAAAACTCTTCCCAGACCGCACCAAAAGGATAGGTTTTAAGCGCTTCTTGTTTTACCATTAGATCGGTAAACTTGGCATTGTCTTGATCTTCTATTAGCTCTTTCCACGGAGTAAGCAAGGCAATCAAAAGGGCCTTTTGCATGTTTCTGGTTCCTACCACCCATGCGGCAACACGGTTGATGGAGGCATCGAAAAAGTCTAGACCAATTAATATTTTATCCAGAGCGTCACAACGAACGATTTCTGCTGCAATGTCTTTTACTTCATCTGCAAGAAGTACCACATGGTCAGAATCCCAGCGGACCCCACGGGTAACATGGAGAGGAATCTTATCAAATTCCGTTAATAGACTGGAAATCTTGTCGCTGGCTTGCTCTGTCGGGTGATAGTGACCGTTGTCTAACAGGTTATAGATTCCAGGGCGACTTGCGGTATAGGTAAGGTAGAACTCGTTGCTACCCACCGTATAGGACTCTAACCCGATTCCAAAGAGCTTGCTTTCTACACAATCAATGATTCCCTCTAGTTTTTCTGCAAATATCTGGTCTAAGCTATCTCTCAATCGCATTCTTGGCCCTAGGCGGTCTGCAGGAATGTCCTTGAATCCATCAGGTATCCATAGGTTGTATACTACATAATCATCCAGTTCTTTGGCGATTGCAGAAGCAATCCGACGACAGGCGATTCCATGACGCACCCAGTAGGCTCTGGTCTCTTCATCAGGACTGGAAAGGGTCAAATTATCCTTCACCATGTGATGAGCAAAGAAGGTAGGATTAAAATCAATCCCAAGCCCACGCTCTTTGGCGAATTCTACCCACTTGGCAAAATGCTTAGGCTCAAGGGCGTCTCTGTCTGCCACATCCCCTTCAAATATAGCATAAGACCCGTGAAGATTGATTCGATGTTTGCCTGGAATTAATGAAATGGCTTTGTCAAAATCTGCCATTAACTCTTCTGGATTCCTTGCTTTGCCAGGGTAATTCCCTGTTGCTTGAATGCCACCCGTCATCGCTCTTGCTGGCTCAAAACCACCAATGTCATCTCCTTGCCAACAGTGAATGGAGATGGCAGCCCTTTGTAGCTTAGCAATGGCCTCCTCTGTGTCCACTCCTATTCCTGCATATTTTTCTTTTGCGATTTGATAATATGTACTCATGTAAGCTTTCCTCCTTGATTCGTGAGAGTCTCCTTTTTCTTGTATTTCTTTTTCATTACATGTCAACCTGATAATACATTTCTTCTATATTACATGTCTATTCTATCATACATTCATCGTAGGTGAATGTATAAAATCAACTCTTTTATGGATTTTCCAATCTCTTCGTTGTTATTCTATACATTCTCTTAACTTCAGCGTATTCTCTTCTAAGCTTCCTGTTTTTGCAAACACACTGGAACTTCCAGCAACAAAAATATCTGCTCCTGCGTCTCGCAGTATTCTTGCATTTTCAAAACTTACATTCCCATCCACTTCTATAATGAGTTTAGGATAACTCTCTCTTAATCGCCTTACCTTGTCAATGGTCTGGGGAATCAGGCTTTGCCCTGCAAATCCTGGGTTTACGGTCATAATAAGAACAGCATCTAGGCCTATCATCACGTCTTCTAATACACATAATGGAGTAGCTGGATTCAGCGCCAACATTGCCATGGCACCACGAGATTTAATTCTAGAGATGGTGCGCCAAGCATGGTTAGTGGCCTCCCAGTGGAAGGATACCAAATCTCCTTCCCCAAAGTCAAACCATTCCACCTTGTCTTCTGGACGTTCAATCATCAGATGGATGTCTAAAGGAATGTTAGTGACTTCTTTTAGCTTTTTTACGTAGTCTGTTCCTAAGGTGTAATTAGGCACAAAACTTCCATCCATGATATCAATATGTAGATACTCCATCTTTAACTTCTCAAATGCGTTAATGGACTTCCCTAGTTCTAGAAAATCCGCACACATCATCGACGGTGCAATTTTTCCTCTCATCATTCTTCGAGCTGGAAAACACGGTTTTTCATCCTTCAGATAAATACCGTGTGAAACTGCTCTCTCCTTTCTTCAGACTAGCAGAATTCAACCTTTTGAACCTACGGGTTTACCACCACTCTCAACCCACTGTGACCTTCTGCCATGGCAAAAGCATCCATAATCTCTTCTAAGGGGAAGTTATGGGTAATAAAGGGTTTCACATCTATTCTTCCGCTGGCAATCAGCTCTACTGCACGGCTGTGATGGATTGGCATAGCACCGTGAGCACCAGTGATGAATAGCTCCTTGTAATGGATAATGTTGGTATCTAAAGTTACCTTGGAGGCATCTTTGGGTAATCCTCCGAAGAAATTAATATAGGCCCGATTCTTAGCCATATGGATTGCATCCACCTGAGCTTTAGGAGATGGACAGGAGGTATAGATAACATCGGCTCCTAGGCCATCGGTTTCTTCTAACACAGCTGTCACACCGTCTTCTTCCTTTAAACAAACATAAACATCGGCGATGTCCAAGGTTCTTGCAATCTCTAATCTTGATTTAGAGCGATTAATCAAGATGACCTTGGCTGCCCCCATGGCTTTAGCTACCTTGCACAACATCATCCCAATAGGACCTGCCCCTATCACCACAAAAACGTCGCCTAGCTTCACTGGAGCCAACTCTAAAGCATTGAGTACACAGCCCAGAGGCTCTGCCAAGGCGGCTTCATCAAAAGAAACATGGTCAGGTATCTTTTGCACTGGACCATAATTCACTACGGTTTGATTCAGCAGTACATACTGGGCGAATCCTCCTGGAAACTGATAACCCATAGCGTAGTTAATCTGACAATTGTTTCCGATTCCTGCTTTACAAAAAGTACAGTCTCCACAGGGTACATCCGCACCTATGGCTACTCTGTCTCCTACTTTAAACTTCTCTACATGTTTGCCTACCTGGGCCACTTCACCTGAGATTTCATGGCCTAGAATCTGTGGTGGATTCACTCTGGCATTGCCGTGATGGAAGATGCGAATATCGCTACCACAAACGGCAGCGGACTTTACTCTTACCAACACGCTGTTGTCATCACACACTGGAGTTTCCACTTCCTTGACACTCATGGTGTCTATACCTTCATATATAGCCGCCTTCACCCTTTATTCTCCTCCTTTTTCCTATTCTCTACAAACATCACCTTGTTAAAAAACTCTTTCCTTTCGCTCATCATGGTAAAAGCTTCATTGCATTGACTGAGTTNATACCGATGACTTACCAAAGAAGACAACTCCAATTGTTTCATAAAAGCTAAAGCNGTTTTCCAGGTATTGTTTTCTTTGGTGTAGCTGGAATTCCATGTTCCTTTTACGGTCAGTTCTTTCCGAAGGATTTCCCAATACCCATGTTGAGAAAGTTCCATCTGCTTAATGGGATTCCCCATAAGTACTACTGTACCAAAGGTTTTGGCCACAACCATGGCCTGTTCATAGCTGGCACTTACTCCTGCTCCTTCTATTACAATGTCGTACTTCCCTTCTATCTCTGTCTCGAACCCTAAATCTTTTGCAAAAGCAACCTTCTTCTCATCAATGTCAACTAAAGTAACTGAGCCTGCCCCTTTTAGTGTGGCCCATTTGCCAATCATAATGCCGATGGGTCCTGCACCAAATACACATACTCGATCTCCAACCTTTAACCTCGCTTGCTCTAAGGCATAGAGAGCCACCGCACAAGGTTCTGTCATGGCAATTTCTTCAAAGGATAATTCCTCTGGCGCCAATACCACATTCCACAATGGCACGCTAATGTACTGGGCAAATCCACCATCACATCGGGAACCATAATAATTGTAATTCTCACACAGGGCATAGTGTCCTGTTTCGCAGTTCACACATTCCTTGCAAGGAAGCAAGGGAAATGCGGTGCACTTCCGTCCAAGCAATGCCTCCTCATCTGCCTCTATAATGACTCCCGCAAATTCGTGTCCCACGATTGTAGGAAAAGAATAAGTCCCTTTGGCAAGAACCCGTGGCAAATCACTGCCACAAATCCCCGAGGCTTTGATCTCAATCAAGACCTCCCCCTCTTTTCTCACAGGGTCTGGCACTTCGCCGTATCGTAAATCTCCCACGCCATGCAACACACATGCTTTCAATCTTTCACCCACTCTCTCCAATATCTGGTACTTTCTGTTAACTCTTCAATAATCTTAAACTCTGTGTCCCAATGCTCTCTATGACTAATCTCAAACATCAAGATGGTTTCCTTACAGCCTGATTTCTCAAGTGCTTTCATGAACTTTTCTCCTTGGATGAGCCCACCTTCATTGTATTCCTTGGTGAAGGGCCAGTGGTTAGACTTATGAAGTACCGTCTGTTGAAGGTGGATAATTGGCGATACTGCCCCTAATTCTTCTACCCAGGGATAGGGGTCACGTTCTTCTGGATGCGGGGCGTGTCCTATATCAAGACAGATTTCCATCGGAATGCCACTGTTGGCATTGACCATCTCCATGAGTTTTCTGCTTTCACTAATGGTATTGCCCATCTCTCGTGGCACACTCATGGGCTCAAAAATTAGACTTTTATATCCCAGTTCTTTGGCGTAAAAGGACAATTTCTGCCATCCTTTCACCCCTTCTTCAAGAATATCATCGTAGTTGTTGTCATAGGAGTCAAAGGTCATGATTCCAAAATGACTGCCTCCTGTGGTACAGCCTAGCTGTGCGCCAATCTCAAACAACCTTTCAAACCAATTGTACCATATTTTTCGCGCCTCTTCATCGGGATGCATCAGATGATTCACCCGCGTGTATGCGGAGGTAAAGATGCTGTCCACAGTGATGTTGTAGCGCTTCACGCTTTCCTGAATTCGAGTTACCTGAGACTTGATGTACTCCTCAGGTAAAAACGGATTAAGCAAATCTGCCACAAACTGTACGCTGGAAAGATCCAAATCCTCACGCACAATCTTGGCCCAAACCTCTGGCTCAATGTACCGGTTAATGGCAAATCCTAAGTTGGTACCTAGTTTAATCTTCATCTTCTAATCTCCTATAAATTCTTCATTTATTCTTTTTTCCGTTGTTCTCCGTTATGGTGAGAAGAATAACCATGTTCTTCTTATTCTTCTCACCATAGGGATAACACTCAATATCCGAACTTGCCGGGGAGCAATATTTCGTCGTACTTCGTCGTCATCATCATTCTGCATAGGTCCACTATGCATCATTCTTCTTCCTCGAACTACTTAGAAATATTACTTTGAGGTCGAAGAGTTTTATATGAATTATAAGTTCACAGTTCAAGGCAGTTCTGTGCCGACGTAGCGTGTGCTACGACTAACAGAGCTAACGCAGAAATGGGGCTTATAATTCATATAAAACCAAGTTCGGATACTGAGTGTCATCCCTAGGCATAGAAGGGCCGAACTCATGCGGTTTAAAGTATCGATAATGCAGAATTTCTGCGTTGTCGCATCTTGCTATAGCACCACTACAGCCTCAACGCTCCGCCTTAGAAAAGTCCTTTGCTGCCTTTACAATTGCTTTGGCATTCTCTATGGGAATGTCTGGTGTAATGTCATGAGCTGGGGATAAGATATAGCCACCTCCTGCCATAATCTTCAGAACTTCTAGTGATTTTTCGTACACTTCCTGCGGTGTGACATAAGGCAAGAATTGCTGATTGCTGATACCACCATAAAAGCATAAATCCCTTCCGTAGTTCTCTTTTATTTTTCTCAGATCATAGAGCTCTGGTTGTACGGTATTATAACAATGCACGCCAATCTCAATGACCTCACCCAATATCTTTTCAATATCCCCACAACAATGCAATACCACAATCTTGCCATGACTTCTTACTTTTTCACAAAGAATCTTCATGTAGGGTTTAATCAGAGTTCTCCACAAATTATCTCCCATAATCAACCCATGTTGGGTGCCCCAGTCATCACCGAAATATACTGCATCAAAATCATAAGGCAGAACCAAGTCAAGAACCTTAAGGTGATGCTCCACAATTCGTTCCATCAGTTCATGAACAAATTCTGGCTCTGCAATCATATCTGCCAGAAGATCTTCCATGCCTCGCAGTCCCCAAGCTCGCTCGTACAAGGTGTAGGTTAGGCCAAACATCCGAAAAAGGCCATTTTCCTCGGCTTCAAGTTTTGCCACTTGTTCTAGAGCAAATTCCTTGTTTACCTGAGGAAATTGATAGTCCTTAAAGTCCCCTGAAGCAAGGGGTGGATCAAAGGGCACTCCAATGTCACCACCATCATCTCCTCCTTTGTTCCACTTCATTCCAAACAGATCAATCTCCGTATTTTTATCCACCAGTTTGTTTCTCTTATACTTCACCAAGTAGATATGGTTGTCAAATTCTAGGTCCAGATTCCCATCAGGATGGGTCTCTTTGTAAAGGTCCTGGTACACCCCTGTATAGTTCACCTGCCAAGGAACAGGGTCATGATTTCTGTTTAAAATAGCATTCCTTACTCTTTCTCTCTTTGTCATCTGTTATGCCCTCCACAGGTCAGAAAACTCATCTTGACACCCTTATAACCTCTATCATCTTGTTCTTGCCTCCTTGGGCCAGAATCGAACATTTTAGTTCAAAGCAAGAAGCATAAGTCATGTACGATTCTCGTCAGCTTATCGAACCTTCAGCGGTTCTTGGGTACACACACTCTACACCCCTCTCTTCAAATAGCTGGGCCCACTTATCTTCGGGCTTTTTATCGGTCACCACAACATTAACATCTTCTACCTCTCCAATTTTAGCAAAGGCAGTTTGCTCAAATTTGCTAGAATCGATGGCTATGATTTTTTCTCTTCCTGACTCTAGCATGGTTTTCTTGTTGACCGCATGCAATTCCTCTGTGTCTGTAAAACCCACTCCCCACTCTAACCCCTTGCAAGATATGATGGTTTTATCCACTCGGTAAGAGCGAAGCATTTTGTCGGTTTGAGGACCCACCAGAAGAAATGTATTGGCTACAGCTACTCCCCCTGTTAGGATGACCGTCCATCCTTGCCATTCTTGTAATTCGATAATAATCTCAATAGAATTGGTGACGATGGTTAGGTTTTTCTTTTCTTTTTCTTTTAATGCCTTGGCAATGTAGATGGCTGTAGTGCTTGCATCCAAGATAATGCTGTCTCCATCATGGATTCTCTCGCATACTAAGTCTGCGATGTCTAGTTTTTCCTTTACGTTATGTTTTTTTCTTACGTTAAAGGGAAGGTCGATATTGGTACTCTCATTGAATACCGCCCCACCGTAACTTTTTATGGCATAACCATCTGCTTCTAACTTCTCCAGATCTCTACGCACGGTTTCATCAGAAACCTTGTAGTATTGGCTTAATTCGCTTACCACTACTCGGCGCTCTCTTTGAAGTTTTTCTAGTATTTCATTTCGTCTTTCTATTGCTAGCATGCCCTTATCCTCATCATTTTTTCATAAATTTTCTTACAGCCAGCCTATGGGGTGATTTTGTTTATGTCTATCCCCTTCACTTGCCAGATAGGGTTATTCCCCGTCCCACTCACCGTACTTTGCAATCACTTTTTCTTTGACCATGTTGCAGAACTCATCATCCACAATAAAATCATTGGCAACAGTGTACCACAAGCCTGCTTTTTTCACGTATTCTCTCTGGTATTTTAATGCGGCAAAAACATCATCCCAGGTGATACCCATTCCTTCTGGCCTGATTTCAACACCTGCTCTGTGAATCAAATCTAATATCCAATCGGGCTTATTCCCTTGCATACAAGCACCAGTGAAGATGCCCAGGCAAACCGGTTGTCCGTGAAGAAACTTCTTCTTGGTCATGTATTCCAAGGTGTAGAACAGAAAATGATCGGTTCCTTCAATATGGCGGGGATTCCATCCTGCATTGTGGAAGGCTGCGCCTCCCCATCTTAATCCTTCCACCAAGGCTCGAATACCCACTTCGTTTAACTCATAGATATCATCAATGGCGTCTACTACTTTTTCAAAAACAGCAGTTGAGCGAGCTGCCAGTTCTGGGTCATAGGGCCATTTCTCTTCGCATTTCCCTTGCTCCCATGCGTACTTCCAGTCAAACACTGCATTGTGATAGCAAAAAACATCGCATACACCACTGCGGTTTAAATCCTTGGGACCATTTTGAATCACGTCGTAATCCACATATACTGCAACAGGCTTGGCATAACCCATGTAGCGAACATTGCTTTCAAAACGGACGCCTGAGCGGTGACCAAACACTGCATTTGTGGCAATGGAAGTTGGCACTTGATAGAGAGGAAGTCTCTTCTTCCAAGCCACCATCTTGGCATAATCAACCGCTTGGCCACCTCCTAAGCCAACAACCGATTCAAAGGAACCTAGTCGTTCAATGTTAGCTAATATTTCCTCATATTCTAAGGTCTCCACAAAGTGTACAATGGCTCCTTCATCAAAATCACCTTTAAACTTTTCCCACAAATCCTCCATGGTTACCACTAAATAGGGACGCTGAACAATATTCTTTAGCTCTGGAATTAGGTTGCGTCCGAAAATTGTGTTGAATAATTTCTCTTCCATTGGTGAAATCCTCCTTCTTGTTGAGTCTGTGTCAAAATGTTCTTCATAATCTTCCTTTATCTCAGCATGCAAAGTGTCTTACATCACAATATCTGCCCCCGCCTGTTTCATCACCTCTTTCAATCGGGTAATGTAATAACGATAATCCTCTAGGGAGGTAGATGGTGCAACCTGATGGTCTGCTCCTGGAATGAAGCCACCTTGGCGAATCACAGGTAAGAGACGCTGAAACTCTCTGTCAATGGCTTCTCTTCCTTTGGCAATCTCTAACTTGTTGAAACTTCCTATAAACTTCAAGTTTGGAAACTTCTTACGTATTTCCACAATATCCATTCCTGCATTCACATCCATGGGCAGGAATCCATCTACTCCTGTTTCTATAAAATTGGGAATCAATTGCTCAAAATCCCCATCGGTATCTATCATGACATTTCCAACTCCAGCCTTTTTCAGTAATGGAAATAACCTTTTATAGTAAGCACCAACAAATTCATCGAAACATTCTGGTGAAATCATGGGCCCATCACCACCACTTAAATCCTCTAAAATATATATTACATCTGGTTGAACCCATTCCAACACTTTCATCAGTTGGTTCTGGTATATCTTCAGGATATATTCGTTCATATCATGGAGAAGTTCGGGTTCATCATAAAAGGCAAATAGATGAGCTTCAATGCCCATTAGCTCTCTAGGAACCCAGAAAAACCCCTTTATGTTCAAGCGAATGGAGTAGTCTCCTCGCTGATGACTTGGAACTAAAGGCCCGAAAGCCTTCTGGATTAACTCCTCTGTATAATATTTTTCTAACTCTCTATCTCCTCGTTCCTTTAAAGCTTCCCAATCTTGCCAATCTACAACTACTGGTCGATGCTCCACCTCTAGCTGTGAAACTTTATTACGAATCATTTGTTGACCGAAAGTGTTTCTATACATGATATGCTCTGTTGTTTCTTCTATGATTTTCACATCAAAACACTGAAAAGGCAGGGCAAAATGAATGCGACGAACAGGATCGAAGCCCAAATATTCCTCGTATCTCATAACCCCTTCTCCCCACTTTACTTGAAGATATTTCTCTTCTGGAGCGTTCTTTTCATAAACCGCTTCATTGCTCTCCAAGTGGTTGGTGAACACCACAATGTTATCTACAATCTCCAAGTTCTTTGTCTCAATAGCATCTTCAACAATCCCCACGACACCTTCTGCTATCTCAACAGGCAATCCTTCTTCCTTAAATCGTTCCACCGTCAAATCCCAAGGAGCAAAAGTCTCCTCTACAACTCCTCTGCCCTCTGGCCTTCTAAAATCTAAGGTTTGTCTCTCTCGCTCTCTATTTGTTATCATCACTGCCTTTTTTCTTCTACTCGATTATTGAAGTGAGAATGGTAGCACTATGCTAGGTTGGTCTGGTTTTTTCACCTTACGGAATATAATATTTCCCCTATTATACCTATGCTTTTGACGAACGTCAATAGATTCAACACCCTTATCTGTTGTTTTGTGTTGATTTCAGTTTTTTATCACTCAAACTTCCACAAAATCAACACCATTTTCTCTTGACAAATAAAGATATTATGATAAACTTGTAACAATTAAAGATAGCAGGAGGCTTGCATGAGTGATACATTCATCCGCATGGAAAACATATCCAAAACCTTCCCTGGCATCAAAGCTTTAGACAATGTTAGTATGGACATCCACAAAGGTGAAGTGTTAGGGTTGGTTGGCGAAAATGGTGCTGGAAAATCTACCTTAATCAAGATACTTTCGGGAGTTCATGAGCCCGACCCTGGTAGCACCATCACCATCGATGGTAAAACTGTCGATTCTATCTCCACTAGAGATTCTCTAAAATCTGGAATTGTTGTTATCTATCAAGACTTTTCTCTTTTCCCCAACCTGACTGTTCGCGAAAACATCGGCATCAGTCAGCAGTTAGAGAGTGGAAAAAAATTCATCAGCTGGAAAGAAATGGATCAAACGGCCAGAGCTGCCATCGACGAACTGGGCATTGATATTGACTTGGGCGCCCGCCTTAACTCTCTTTCCATTGCAAAGCAACAGCTGATTGCCATTGCCAGAGCCCTTGCCTATGATGCCAAGGTCATTGTAATGGATGAGCCTACCTCCACTCTATCAAAAGGAGAAGTAGAAGTTCTCTTTGACATTATTAAAATGCTAAAAGAACGAGGCATTGGTATTGTATTCATCACCCATAAATTCGAAGAATTGTTCATCGTCTCTGACCGTATCACGGTTCTAAGGGACGGCAAGCATGTGGGTACCTATCCTGCTACTGAAGTCACCCATGACCAACTGATTTATCTTATGGTTGGCCGTGAGGTTACCTCTGACCGCCTAAAAGGGAAGAACATCAGTGAGGAGATTTTATCAGTAGAGTCCATTAGTAAAAAAGGAAATTTCAAAGACGTATCTTTCCATGTTAAAAAGGGAGAGATTTTAGGGATAACAGGTCTTGTGGGAGCAGGTCGAACGGAGGTGGCTCATGCCATATTTGGACTGAATGCTCCTGATAGTGGTGAGATAAAACTGGAAGGCAAAGTCATCAAACCAAATTCACCCAAAGAAGCCATGGCTCTTGGTATTGCTTATGTTCCAGAAAGCAGACAGCTTGAAGGTCTCATCCTCAGGCAAAACGTAGAGAGCAATATTACTCTTTCAACCATTCAATCTTTTACAAATAAACTTTCTTTCATCAACTTTAAAAACCTTTCCACATCTGCTATAGATTGGATTTCAAAACTGGGTGTGCGTCCTGGCTATCCAGACATGCTCACCTCAAAGCTTTCTGGCGGCAATCAACAAAAAATTGTTGTGGCCAAGTGGTTGTCCACTGATCCAAAAGTACTTGTTGTTGATGAGCCTACCAACGGTGTGGATGTAGGAGCTAAACGAGAGATTCATCTGTTACTTAGAAAACTTGCTGACGATGGCATGGGAATTGTTGTGGTCTCCTCTGAATTGCCAGAAATACTGTCCATTAGTGACAGAATACTGGTGATGCGTCAAGGTCGAATTGTAGCGGAGTTCGATGGAGACGAGGCTACTTCAGAAGCCATTATGAATATGGCGGTTACAAAGTCTCGAATATCCGCTGGAGACAGCGTTGGACTTCATTCAACCTAGGTAAAAAGGGAGGAGAAAGCCTTATGAATGCATTGAAGAAACTCTTTAGTCACAAAGAAATCACCCTTATTGTTATTATTATCCTGCTTATGGTTTTTATCACCATGCGTAATCCTGTGTTCCTTACCTTCGGGAATATGATTGACATTCTCAGAAGTGGTGCGGTTCTAGGTATTGCGGCACTTGGTGTGCTTATCGTAATCAACACAGGTGGTATTGATGTATCAGTAGGCGCCCTCATTGCCATGGTAACCGTAGTCATCGCCCACTTCATGCTTGCCTTTACTGGGAACCCTGTTTTAGTCTTCATCGTAGGACTTGTTACAGGGGCAATACTGGGAACCATTAACGGTCTATTTGTAGCATTTCTTAAGATTCCGCCCATTGTAGTTACCTTGGCCATGATGTCCATGGTGAATGGAGCCTTGCGTTGGTACACCAACGGAGCGTGGATTACAGGTCTTCCTACCCAGTTTACCGACATTGGAAGTATCGTTCTTTTTGGAAGATTGAACGAAAACGGAGTGCTGATAGGAATACCCATTCAGGTTGTCTTCATGGTCATCGCCGCTATCCTTACTGCTTTGATGTTACGTTATACCATTGTTGGGCGTGGAATTATGGCCATGGGTGGCAATAGCATTTCATCTGCTCGAATCGGATTCTCTAATGTTAAGCTTACCGTCTTTGCCTTCATGTTCTCTGGATTAATGTGCGGTCTAGCTGGTGTGGTTTACACAACCATCATGAGAACTGTAGACTCCAATGCCTTTATTGGATATGAGCTTAGGGTTATCGGAGCGGTAGTTATTGGAGGCGCTTCCATCAAAGGAGGTTCTGGTACCGTACTGGGCACCATGTTAGGAATGTTCCTTATGTCGGTGGTGAATAATGGGCTGGTGATTATGCACGTTTCCACCTTCTATCAAGGAATTATCATCGGAGGGATTATTCTTTTTGCGGTGTGCTTTGATGTAATCAAAACAAAGCGCATGGAAAGTAGAGTGGCTAGAGTGGATATTGAAGAGCAGGCATATCCTGCCTAGATGAAACCTTATATTCAAGTTATGACATTCATTCTTACATCGAAGGGACTATACATATGGTGGCATTTAAAAACGTTGTTTCTAAAAACATTAAAATCTGTATTCTGTTAGGTGTGTTAATTTCACTCATTATCTTAATGAGTAACCTTCACCCTAGATTCTTTACCATGCAAAACTTCACCTCAATGGGCTTTCAGATGGCTGAATTTGGCATATTGGCCATTGCCATGAGTTTGGTGATTCTTACTGGTGGCATTGATCTTTCCATCTCCTTTAACGCCATGTTGGGTGGTATATTGGGCGTTTTCCTGATGCGTTCCATGATGGAAGCAGGAATAGCCGATACTTTAATCATGTTGGCAGGTATTTTTCTGATATTAATCATTTGTACCATCTGCGGAATGTTTAATGGATTCTTTGTTTCCTATATAGGGGTTATGGCAATACTTGTTACCCTTGGTTCTAGGAGTATCTTCGAGGGCATTGGCTTGAACCTTACAAGAGGAGCTGCGGTTTCAGGTTTTCCCTCACCCTTTGCCTTTATTGGCCAAGGGGTAGTTTTAGGTTACATCCCTATGCCGCTGATTATCTATATTTTCGTTGCTATTGTAGTGGCCGTCTACCTAAAGAGGACACCTTGGGGTGTAAGTGTTTATATGTTAGGAAGTAACGAGCGAGCCACTAGGTTTTCTGGTGTCAATACAAAAGCTGTGCAAATGAAAGTATACATGGTTTGCGGCTTGCTTGCAGGTGTAGCTGGTGTTGTAATGACCTCTCGTTATAACTCTGCAAGAACAGACTATGGTTCTATCTATGTACTGCAAAGTGTTTCTGCTGCAGTACTTGGTGGCACTGACATTAACGGTGGTTCTGGCTCTGTTGTAGGTACTGTCATTGCAGTTGCTATCCTACAAGTGATTTCGACGGGGCTTAATATTTTTGGAGTGAATCGTAATCTTGTGGATATCATTAATGGTGCGATTCTAATTCTTGTTCTCACCATTAACTTTATCATTAATTGGTATCGAAATAGAATCAAAACCAATGCCGAGGTGCCCGTTGCTGCATAGCTTATCTGGCTACATCGCTTGAAGATTTGAGAACGTTCATAAAACTTAGGCATGTTCATTAAGAGAATTTTATCGGTATACTTATACCGTTAAAATAAACAAGAAGTGATACAAAGACAACAAAAAAATAGAGTTTTTCCAGAAATTACCTACTGGAGGGTGCGCAAAGGTAATTCTGAAAATGCTCAAGATTAAAGAGGAGGAAATGAAATGAAAAAGAGGTTATTAGCAACATTGCTGGCTGGAGTGTTGGCGCTTTCCACACTAGGCCTTATGGCTTGTGGCAACGATGCAGCAGATCCACCTGCTGATCCAGCAGCAGAAGAAACTGTAGACGAAGCAGATGATGATGAAGATGATGCTCCTGCTGCAGACGCAGAAGATAGGGATTGGGTAATTGCAGTTATGCCAAAGCTTATTGGTATTCCTTATTTCAACGCTTCTGAAGTAGGTGCCTTACAAGCGGGAGAAGATTTTGGGGTTACTGTACTCTATGTGGGCCCAACCGCTGCAGACGCAACAGAGCAAGTGCGTATGCTTGAAGATCTTATTATCCAAGGGGTTGATGCAATTGCTGTTGCTCCCAACGATCCAGACGCACTTTCTCCAGTACTACAATCTGCAAGAGATGCTGGCATTGTAGTTCTTGACTGGGATACCCCTGCAAATCCAGAAGACGTTGTATACTCCATCCATCAGGTTGACTTAGAAGATTTTGCTAGACTTTACTTTGACTTAATGGTTCAAGAAGTTGGTTCTGAGGAGTTTGACTTTGCCATTATTACTGGTGGTCTTAATGCCGCTAACCTTAATGGTTGGATTGACGCTGGTCTTGCCTATGCAGCAGAGCGCTATCCAGGTCTTAACCTTGTAACTGACAGAATTCCAACAGATGAGTCTCAACAGCTTGCTTACGAAAGAACCCTTGAGCTTCTAACTGCTCATCCAGACATTCGGGCCATCTTAGGTTATTCTACTCCTGTTCCATTGGGTGTAGCCATGGCTCTTCGTGAGAGAGGATTGGTCGGAGAAATCGTTAACATTGGTTCTACCACACCAAATGATTCTGTAGAGTTCTTAGAGGACGGTTCTCTTACTATGGGACTACTTTGGGATCCAGCACTTCTTGGATATCTTACTGTATGGGCAGCCATTGAAGTTCTTGAAGGCAGATCCATCCAAGACGGATACAATGTTCCAGGTGTAGGTCCGATTACCGTTAACGGGCAAGTAGTAGTTATGGGACCACCATCTATCTGGACCAATGAGAACGTTAGGAATTATGATTTCTAATCACATCTTTTCAGTAAGTGTTTAACAACAGGGTGATTAAGAAAAGCCCTAACAAAATTCAAAAAAAGAGATATAAAGGCTCAAAAACGAGTTTTTATATCTCTTTTACTCTTTGTCCGATGACTAACGTGCTCTAATACCCCCACCTCTACAGGTGGTGGGAGGGTCTGCCCCAGCGTAGCGAGGGTATAAGAGCACCTAAGCCCCTGGAT
>JGI20163J15578_10000092_pt1 | contig 34408 bp, 23 predicted proteins | sample TergutCu122P1_FD_15578 | JGI IMG/M metagenome (IMG submission 15578)
AGTCAAAAGTTCCATTACGCTTGGTTCGCTTGTCAAAAAACTATGGTTCTCATGCTGCCATACGGGCGGGAATCACTAAAACCACGGGAAGATACGTGATGTTTTTCTCTGCAGATCTTCAAGAGCCTTTTTCAATGATTGGGGAAATGTATGCTAAGGGTTGCGAAGGTTACGATGTAGTGGTGGCCAGAAAAGCAGAGGTTCAAGTGTCGTCTTCAGAGAAGCGGTTTTCTAATCTCTATACTTCATTGGTGAGAACCTTTGCAATTAAAGATTACCCAAAAGGTGGAGCGAATAACTTTATGTTCAGCTCCAAGGTAAAAGACGAACTTTGTAAAAATATAGAGGCGAATTCTTCCATACATATGCAGATTATAGATATGGGTTTTCGCCGTACAACCATTGATGTATCTTTGAACGAACGGAGTCATGGGAAGTCAAAGTGGACACTATCAAAAAAAATCAAGTTGTTTATTGATTCTTTTCTGGCTTTTTCTTATGCTCCTATACGTGGAATTAGTATCATAGGGATTGTTCTTTTAGTACTAGGAGTACTTTATGCGCTATTCATCTTTATTACAAGTATAACAGGCATCATTTGGTTTAACCCAGGGTTTCCTACCATTATAAGTGTATTGCTACTAGGGTTTGGGGTTACTAATTTTTCCATTGCTGTTGTGGCAGAATATCTGTGGAGAACTCTTGATGCTGCTCGTGGGCGGCCTGTATTTATCATTGATGATGTTGAAGAGTTAAGTGGAGGTGAAGAAAGTTGAATATTCCAGTAATTATTCCTTATACAGATGAACGTGAAATTGAAGAGATGGCAAAAATTGTAAAAAGTGGTTGGGTAGCACAGGGGCCAAAAGTGGCAGAGTTTGAAAATGTTGTGGCTACACATGAAGGGATTAAGCATGGAATTGCTACAACCTCATGTACAACTGCTTTGCACTTAGTGATGTTTGCCTTGGGGATTGGGAAAGGTCAAGATGTACTTGTCCCTTCTTTTACATTTGTAGCAAGTGCCAATTCCATTGCTCACACGGGTGCAAAGCCAAGATTTGTAGATGTTTTACCCGAAACATTCTGTATCGATCCTGTATCTGCAAGAAATTATATTGTGGAGAATTACACAAAAAGAGACGGGAAATGGATTCACAATACTGAAAACAATGTGCTTACTGCAATATTGGTGGTTCATCAATTTGGCTTATGTGCAGATATGCCTGCATTGATGGCTCTGGTGAAAGAATATGGTCTGCAGATCGTTGAAGATGCGGCTTGTGCTCTTGGTGCAAAGATTGGTGATACCCATCAAGGAGGGTTTGGCAATCCATCTTGTCTTAGCTTCCACCCAAGGAAATCCATTACCACAGGGGAAGGGGGAATGGTACTCACAGACGATGATGAGTTGGCAACACGTCTTAGGGGACTTCGTAGTCATGGTGCTTCTGTAAGTGAGATTGCTCGTCACAATTCCAAAGGATTTTTACTCCCTTCTTTTGATGAGGTGGGATATAATTATCGTATGACAGATATTCAAGGGGCAATGGGAGTTGCCCAAATGGAGAAATTAGACCTCATTATCGCTACTCGAAGAAAAAAGGTAGCAAGATACAATGAACTACTTCAAGGCTTAAACTGGATAGTCACTCCAATAGAACCAGAAGGATATTTTCATACTTATCAAAGTTATGTTTGTAAACTTCAATTTGAAGGATTATCAATATCAGAAGGTGGCGAGAAAAGAGATCAACTACTCACTTTGTTAGAGGAAAAAGGAATAGCCACTCGTCAAGGAACTCATGCTTCACACACACTGGAGTGTTATCAGAAGCTCTATAATATAGATTTTGAAGCATTACCTAACTCTTATGCATGTGATCGATTAACATTAACATTGCCACTCTATGTTCAGATGACGGAGGAAGAGCAAGATTATGTAGTCAAGCAACTGAAGGAGGCTTATATATGTCTATAATCAAAAATAAAAGATTCTTAGTAACAGGAGGGGCAGGTTTCATCGGTAGCCATCTGGTGGATGGTTTGCTGGAAGCTGGAGCTAATCATGTAGTAGTAGTTGATAATCTGTTCTTAGGAAAAGAAGAGAATTTAGAGCAGGCTAAAGATGAGATTGTATTTTATCGAGACGATGCCAGCGATTGGGGCACCATGAATGCAATCATTAAGGATGAGAAGATAGATGTTGTGTATAATCTTGCTACGATTGCACTTAATTATTCCTTCTTTAACCCTTATACGGCATATATGGTGAATGTGAATTTAGCAGATACGGCCTTAAGGTTATTAAGAGAGGGTGCTTATGAGACTTTGATGCACGTTAGTTCTTCTGAAGCATATGGCTCAGTGATGTACTCACCTATGGATGAGATTCACCCTCTATTTCCAACCACCCCATATGCAGCTGGTAAGGCTGCCGGAGATTTGATGATACAATCCTTTTATAATATGGAGCCTTTAGATATATCCATTGTACGCCCTTTTAATAACTACGGACCAAGACAAAATTCAGAAGGGCAATTGGCTGCAATCATACCTGTTACAGCTCGTCGCATTAAAACTGGAGAACGACCGATTATAGAAGGGGACGGCTCTCAAACAAGAGATTTTGTCTATGTAAGTGATACTGTAAAAGCCTTGCTGTTAGCTTATGAGAAGGAAGAGAGCAGGAGAAAAGTAATCAATCTTGGAACAGGTATTGAACTATCCATAAAGGACTTGATTACAGAAATATGTAATTATTATGGATACGATGGTGAAATTGACTACCGTGCTCCAAGACCAGCAGATGTAAAACGATTATGTGCTTCTTCAGAACTTTCACGAGAAGTGCTTGGATTTGTTCCAGAAGTTGAGTTTAAAAACGGTTTGAAGATGACCCTTGATTGGTATGAGGAGAAGATGAATGGATGAACTAAAGAACTCTATTAAAGAGACACATACGGAAATGATAAAGCAGTGGAACCGAATGTTACCTACATCAGAGTTATTTATTGATCGATGGGAGAAAGCAAAAATGCTTGGATTTGGTGAAGGCACTAGTGTTTATGATTCTTGTGTGGTGTTAGGTCAAGTCAATGTAGGGGAGAGTGTTTGGATTGGACCATTTACTTTACTTGACGGAAGTGGTGGGCTATCAATAGGGGATAATTGCAATATAGGGGCAGGAGTACAAATGTACTCTCATGATGCCGTGAAGCGAGCACTTTCTGGCAATAAGCTTGAAGTAGAGCGTGCCTCTACCTCTATTGGAGATAATTGCCATATAGGTCCGGGATGTATATTTCTTAAAGGAGTGTCTATTGGACACCATTGTGTAGTTGGTGCAGGATGTGTAGTTACTAAATCATTCCCACCCTTTTCTGTAATTGTTGGAGTTCCAGGGCGTAAGGTAGGAGAAGTTGTTATAGGGGAAGACATTGAGATTAAATATATCAAATGAAATATTCGCCTTTCAAACTTGCCATGATTTAAAGAAATCATATGAAAAGTAAATAGAGCCAGTGTTAATAGAGTTAGACTGTTAATGCTGGTTTTTGGTGTGTTGTTAAGGGAGTGTAGGGGAGTGAACCTCTTTACTGGTGTTTAAAAAGATGATATACTGTAAAGCAAAGAGTTAACAGGGGAATACCCTTGGCTGACAGAAAACTTGGAGGGATTAAAATGAGAACCTATCTTGTAACAGGTGGAGCAGGATTTATTGGCTCAAATTATATTCATTATATGTTTAAAAAGTATGGAAATGATATTAAGATTATCAATTTGGATAAACTAACCTACGCAGGTAATTTGGAAAACTTAAAAGCGGTGGAAGAGAAAGACAATTATACTTTTATTCGTGGTGATATTTGTGATTCGGAATTGGTTACTAAGATATTTGAAGAAAATGAGATTGATCGGGTGGTACACTTTGCAGCAGAAAGCCATGTGGATCGAAGCATTAAAAATCCTGATGTGTTCGTGAAAACTAATGTATTAGGAACTTTGGTGATGCTAAACGCAGCCAAAGCGGCCTGGGAGCTACCAGATGAAACTTTCAAAGAAGATAAACGCTTCCTTCATGTTTCCACAGATGAAGTGTATGGCTCTTTGGAAAAAGACGGTAGTTATTTTTATGAGACGACTCCTTATGATCCACATAGCCCTTATTCAGCCAGTAAGGCGGCATCGGATTTCTTAGTAAGATCCTATATGGATACCTACAAATTTCCAGCAAATATAACCAATTGCAGTAATAATTATGGGCCTTATCAGTTTCCAGAGAAATTGATTCCATTAATGATAAACAACGCACTTCAAGGGAAGAGCTTACCCATATATGGAGACGGGAAGAATGTTCGAGATTGGCTTTACGTAGAAGACCATTGCAAGGGTATTGATATGGTTCACGAACAAGGTCGTTTGTTTGAGACTTACAATATAGGCGGACACAATGAAAAAGAGAATATTCAAATTGTTCATATTATTCTAGATACTTTACAAGAGATGTTGCCTGATGACGATTCTAGAAAAGTACATATCAATGAAGAGTTGATTACCTACGTGAAAGATAGAAAAGGCCATGACTTAAGGTATGCTATAGCTCCAGATAAGATTAAAGAGGAAATTGGGTGGTACCCAGAAACCATGTTTGAAGAGGGGATTAAGTTAACCATTAAGTGGTATTTTGAGAATGAAGATTGGATGAAAAGAGTAACCAGTGGAGATTATCAAAACTATTATAATGAGATGTACTCAGAAGAATAAAAGTAGACGAATATATGTGAGGAAAAACTATAAAAAATATGTAAAGTTGCAAAGAGCTATAAGATGGGAGAGCATTTACATAAAATAAATATAACAGGAGGAATTGGCCGTGAAAGGAATTGTTTTAGCAGGAGGCTCAGGAACTAGGCTTTATCCGTTAACTCAAGTGACTAGTAAGCAGTTATTACCAATTTATGATAAGCCTATGGTGTATTATCCCCTTAGTATTTTGATGGAAGCTGGGATAAAAGAGATTCTCATTATCTCCACTCCAGATGATACTCCAAGATTTGAAGAATTGTTAGGAGATGGAAGTCAGTTTGGGATCAATCTTTCTTATAAGGTGCAGCCTTCTCCAGATGGGTTAGCGCAAGCATTCCTTATAGGAGAAGAATTTATCGCTGGTGATAGCTGTGCCATGATTTTAGGTGATAATATCTTCCAGGGACATGGTCTGAGAAAGCGTTTACGAGCAGCGGCGGCGAAAGAAGATGGAGCCACTGTATTCGGGTACTATGTAGATGATCCGGAGCGTTTTGGTGTAGTAGAGTTTGATGAAAAAGGAAGAGCTATATCCTTAGAAGAAAAGCCAGCAAACCCTAAATCAAACTATGCTGTTACAGGATTATATTTTTACGACAAGAATGTAGTAGAGTTTGCGAAGCAGGTAAAGCCTAGCAATCGTGGAGAGTTAGAGATTACTGATCTTAATCGAATGTATCTGGAAAGAGGGAATCTAGATGTAACTTTATTAGGACAAGGATTCACTTGGTTAGATACTGGAACCCATGAATCTCTTGTAGAAGCGACAAACTTTGTATATACTTTGGAGACTCATCAAAACAGAAAGATCGCTTGCCTTGAAGAGATTGGTTACAATAATGGGTGGATAAGTAAGGAACAGATGGAGAAAGCCTATCAATTGTATCAAAAGAATCAGTATGGACAATACTTGAGAGATGTTATTGATGGGAAATATATCGATCAGTACGTTAAGGAGTCATAAAGATGAGCAAAATCAAAGTTGAAACTTGCGAAATAGATGGACTAAAAATTATAACACCCACAGTTTACGGGGATGACCGCGGTTACTTCATGGAGACATACAACTATAATGACTTTAGAGAAGCAGGGATTGATTTGAATTTTGTCCAAGATAACCAGTCTAAATCTGTTTATGGAGTTCTTAGAGGGCTACACTTTCAATATCAATATCCTCAAGATAAGTTGGTTCGGGTAATTAGTGGAGAAGTTTTTGATGTTGCTGTGGATTTACGAGAGGGATCTCCTACCTATGGCAAATGGCATGGAGTAATACTGTCTGCCGAGAACAAAAAGCAGTTCTTTGTACCCAAGGGGTTTGCTCATGGTTTTTTGGTGTTGTCGGATAGTGCTGAGTTTTCTTATAAATGCTCTGATTTTTACCAACCAAATGATGAAGGTGGCCTAATCTGGAACGACTCTGGAATTGGCATTGATTGGCCTATTCCTGAAGGGATGGAATTGAATATTTCGGAAAAAGACCAGAAATGGGGAACCATCAGAGATTTGAAATAATACATTTTAAAGGGGTTTTGTCATTAAATCTGCAGAAGAGAAGTGGACTTAGTGGCTGAAGAATTAATGAATCTAAAAAAGCGTTTAACTACACTTTCATTTGTGAAAATAAAAAGAGCATGGAAGTACTTGCTTAAAAATGGACCAGTGGCTTTTGTCCATCGATTCTTTGGTAAGGATCACTGTGAGTTTGGCATTCCTTACGAAGAATGGCTAAAGAACCATCAAGTGACTCATGAAGAGTTAGAGAGACAGAAAACCCATGTATTTGAATACTCACCTAAAATTAGCCTGATTGTTCCAACCTATCAAACACCTTTGAATTACTTTCATCAAATGGTTGAGTCTGTTTTGAATCAAAGTTATTCCAATTGGGAATTATGTATTGCTGAAGGAAGTGTCGATAATGAAAAACTTAAATCTATTATAAAAGGGTATGCAGATAAAGATTCTCGAATAAAGTACAAGATACTCGATAAAAACCTTGGTATTGCAGGCAATAGCAATGAAGCATTAGGCATGGCAACGGGTGACTATATTGCTCTATTTGATCATGATGATTTATTGACCTTAGATGCTTTATTTGAAGTGGTTCAATCTGTTCAAAAGACGAAATATGATATTATATATACAGATGAGGATAAAGTAGATGGTGACTTAATCGAATACATGGATCCAAACTTTAAACCAGATTGGAGTCCACATTTGTTTTGCTCACACAATTATATCACTCATCTGTTTGTGGTGAAAAAAACTATCCTTGATGAAGTAGGTGGTTTCAGAGAAGAGTTTGAAGGGTCTCAAGATTATGACTTGATGTTTCGGTGTATCGAAAAGGCAAACAGCATTAAACATATCCCTAGAATTCTATACCATTGGCGAGTTCATGACAACTCTGTGGCAGGTGTTCCTGAAAGTAAGATGTATGCTTATGAGGCAGGTCGCAGGGCAATTGAAGAGCATTATAAGAGAACAGGAGTGAAAGCTAGCGTTGAGATTATGGAGTTATGGGGGATGTATCACACCATATATGCCACTCCAGGCGATCCCCTATTGTCTATTATTATCCCCAACAAGGATCATATTGGGGAACTTAAAGTATGTTTGAACTCTTTAATGAAACAGAATTCTTATGAAAACTATGAAGTGGTTATTGTAGAAAATAATAGTGTTCAAAAAGAGACATTTGATTATTACAAAAAGATACAAGAAAAGCATAATCATATTAAGGTTGTGTTCTGGGAAGGGGAATTTAACTACTCAGCCATTAATAATTATGGAGTGCTTCATGCCAAGGGAGATTATTTCCTTTTTTTGAACAATGATACGAAACTAATCAGCCCAACTGGCATAAGTGAATTATTGGGATGTTGCATGCAAAAGGATGTAGGAGTAGTTGGGGCTAAACTTTTGTATAAAGATAATACGGTTCAGCATGTTGGAGTTGTTATTGGTTTTGGAGGTTTCGCAGGACATATTTCTACAGGGATCCACAAAAACAGTTTTGGCTATATGGTAAGAGCTAGAATTAATAGTAACTATAGTGCTGTGACAGCTGCCTGTATGATGGTTAAGAGAGAAGTCTTTGAAGAGGTTGGTGGATTTACAGAAGATTTCAAAGTGGGTATCAATGATGTGGATTTCTGCCTTAAAGTGCGGGAAACTGGAAAGCTGGTAGTTTTCAATGCTCATTCTTTGTGGTATCATTATGAATCCAAGTCTAGAGGTTATGAAACCACACCAGAAAAGCAAAGGCGCTTTGAGGAAGAGATAAGGCTGTTTAGGGAGCGTTGGAGCAGGGTATTAGAAGAAGGTGACCCTTATTATAATAAAAACTTCATCGTTGAACTAGGCCCCTTTATGTTAGGAGCACCTACAAAGGAGCAACTTGATAAAAAGAGTAGAAGGAAAATGAAATGATAAGATTATTAAAGCGTATCGCTTCCATTCCTGTGGAGCTTTATAGGAGTAGAGTTTTAATTCTTAGGCTATCGATCAACGATTTTAAAACGAGATTTGCAGGTTCTTTTTTTGGTATATTCTGGGCATTTGTTCAACCAGTAGTTACGATTATGGTTTTTTGGTTTGTATTTGAACGAGGCCTTAGAGTTGGGGGAGCACAGGTGGCAGGTGGCATAGAGGTGCCTTTTGTTTTGTTCTTGGTTTCTGGAATAGTGCCTTGGTTTTTTTTCTCAGAAGCTTTAAATGGTGGCACAAGTGCGATGATTAACTATAGTTATCTGGTGAAAAAAGTGGTATTTCAAGTAAGTATCTTACCTATAGTAAAAGTGACAGCGGCTTTATATGTTCATGTTTTTTTTATTGGTTTTGCATTAGTTTTATTTATGCTTATGGGATATTTTCCGGGCTTATATGTATTACAAGTAATGTATTATTCTGCCGGGCTCTTTCTCTTGGTCTTAGCATTTAGCTACTTGACCTGCTCTGTGGTAATATTTTTTAAAGATTTAAAGGAAATTATCAACATTGTTCTGCAAGTAGGAATATGGATGACCCCTATATTATGGCCTTTAGAGGAAATGGCAGCACGTACAGCAAATCCTAGTTTTTGGATTTTTATTTTTAATCTGAATCCAGTATATTATGTGGTTTCTGGCTATCGAAATTCTCTTATTAGTCAAATTGGATTTTGGGAAAGACCAGCATTATCTTTGTACTTTTGGGGGTTTGTAGCAGTTGTTGGAATTATTGGAATGTTAACGTTCAAAAGGTTGAGAGTACACTTTGCAGATGTACTATAGTGCCAAGATACTGTGTAATTAGTCTCGCCTAAATGTGTTAAGGTTATAAATGAAAAGAGAGGAAATCACAATGGAATCCGTGGCAGTAAAAGTGGATAATGTAAGTAAAATATATAAGCTTTATGATAGACCTATGGATCGCCTTAAGGAAGCATTGCGACTGACAAAAGAAGTTAAGTATAGACCGCATTATGCTCTTAATAATGTCAGCTTTCAAATAGAGAAGGGTGAAACGGTAGGGATTATAGGGATAAATGGTGCAGGAAAATCTACAATTCTCAAGATTATAACAGGAGTACTCAATCAAACTTCTGGTATTGTAGAGATTGATGGGCGAATTTCAGCACTCCTAGAACTAGGTGCAGGATTCAACTTGGAATATACAGGAATAGAAAACATTTACCTTAATGGAACCATGATTGGTTTTTCAAAAGGAGAAATAGATGAAAAATTAGATAGTATTTTAGAATTTGCAGACATTGGAGAGTTTATTCACCAGCCAGTTAAAACTTACTCGAGCGGAATGTTTGTACGGTTAGCTTTTGCTGTTGCAATTAACATAGAGCCAGAGATTTTGATTGTAGATGAAGCCCTATCTGTTGGAGATGTTTTTTTTCAAGCAAAGTGTTATAAGAAGTTTGAAGATTTTAAACGAGAAGGTAGAACGATTCTCTTTGTGAGTCATGATTTAGGCAGTATTAGTAAGTATTGTGACCGAGTAATTTTGATGAATCGAGGAAAGAAGGTTTCAGAAGGCAGTGCGGCTCAAATGATTGATCTTTATAAAAAGGTATTAGTGAATCAAGTAGATGAAGAAGGCAATGAACGGTCAGCCATTGAAGTAAATAAAGAGAGTGATGGAGTAACGTTTGGAGCTGGAATCTCAGAGGGAAAAAGCTGGAGAAGTCATTTTATTTTGAATCCAAAGATTCAAGAGTATGGAGATAAAAAGGCTGAAATAGTGGACTTTGGTATGGCTGATGAAAAGGGTATCTTGACCAACACAATTATTAAAGGACATGAGTTTACAATTATGATGAGAGTTAAAAGCTACGAGGAACTGTCCTTTCCAATTGTGGCCTTTACCATAAAAGATCGAAGAGGGACTGAGATAACAGGAACCAATACAATGATAGAACAGATTCCTTTTATCTTAAAGAAGGGAGAAGAGATAGAAGTAAGATTCACTCAAAAAGCAAATCTGCAAGGAGATCAGTACTTGGTATCTCTAGGGTGTACAGGATTCGAAGGAGATGATTTTGAAGTTCATCATCGAATTTATGATGGATTTACTTTAGAAATTGTTTCTGACAAGAATACCATAGGATACTATGACATGAACTCGGAGATAGAACTTAGTAGAATAGGGGAGTAAACAGTGATAGAGCAAGTTGGGAATGTGAAATTAAATCTTCAGTACTACTCAGGTGAAGATTTGTATAGCGATGGAGATGTGGAACAAGAACTATTGAATATTGTTTCACGTTATTCAAGTGATGATTATAACCGAATTATTGCTGAAAGGAGATCCTGGCCAATTCTGTATCACCTCTCTGAGTTGCGTTCAAACATTATTGAAAGTGTATCTATTTCAAAGGAAGATCGAGTACTTGAAATCGGGTCTGGTTGTGGAGCCATCACAGGGAAGCTTGCCCAGAAGGCCAAAGAGGTTACCTGCATTGAGTTATCAAAACGGAGAAGTTTAATTAATGCCAACAGAAATAGAAAGCACGGAAATATTGAAATTCTAATAGGGAATTTTGTTGACATAGAGAAGGAGCTAGAAGGTGAATTTGATGTGATTACACTTATTGGTGTCTTCGAGTATGCACAACTGTATACTCATAAAGAGGACGCCTATTTTGAATTTCTGAAGATGGTTATGAGCCATTTAAGTAAAAGGGGGAAATTGATAGTAGCCATAGAGAATCGTATGGGGTTAAAGTATTGGGGAGGGTGCGTTGAAGATCATTTTTCTCAATATTTTGTTGGTTTAGAAGGATACCCCTTTACTCATGGTATAAAAACGTTTACAAAGCTTGAGTGGGAGAAGCTATTACAGAGGGCAGGATGTGAACAGCACACTTTTTATTACCCTTATCCAGACTACAAGTTTCCTCTGATGATATATTCTGATGATTATCTACCTAAGAAGGGTGAGCTTGTTGATAATGAAAAAAACTTGGACAGAGATCGACTGTGCTTATTCAATGAAAGTAGAGTATTTGACACGGTTATAGACAATGAGTTATTTCCAGAGTTTTCCAATTCTTTTTTAATAATTATTGAAAAAGGAGGGAGTGTTTAATGGATAAGTTGATTTATGTGAAGTATTCAAATGAGCGTGCAAAGAATCTGTGCATTTGTACGGAGATAAGGCAAGATGAAAATGGTAAAAAGTATGTAGTGAAGCGGCCCTATTCTCCTAAGGCAAACCAGCATGTTTCTAGTATTTACAGCTGGTTTAATCGACTATCTGCTGTTTATCAATATTCCAACCTTAGAATGAACCATTGCGAGCTAAGGGAAGATAAGGTGGTTCTTGAATATTTAGAAGGCAGAACCTTTGAGGAAGAGTTAGATTCACTGATTGAACGAGGCGAGGAGAAACTTTTTTTAAAGTTGATGGAGCAGTACTTTTCAACCATCTTGAGTACATCTTCTTTAAAGGAGTTCAAGTTTACAGAAGAGTTTAAGAGGATATTTGGTGATCAGAGTTTGCCCCCAGGCTTAAAGAGCGAAGTGGTAACCAATATCGATATGATATTTGGAAATGTAATTATTGGCGATAATTGGCATGTGATTGACTATGAGTGGACATTTGACTTTCCGATTCCTATAAATTTCGTTATCTACCGAGCCATCTTTTTCTACTTAGAAAGAGAGAAAATTAAAAAAGTATCGGAGATAGATTTATATGAGTATTTCAATATTACTGAGAAAGAAAAAGAATGCTATGCTAAGATGGAGTATCATTTTGGAAGATATGTGAGCGAGGATGTTTTTTCTTTGCGTACTTATGACACATTAATAAACAATAGGAAAAACGTGGCTACAGATGCTGTTATTCAGATTGAAGAGGACAAATTACTTTATCAGGTGGAGATATTTGTTGACACAGGGGAAGGGTTTTTAGCGGCGGATTCTTACTCTACAACTCCTAAAAAGGAAGAAGATAAAACACTAAAAATAGAACTGCTAATACCACAGGATATAAAGAGGTTAAGAATTGATCCTTTCGACAGTTCATGTATCATTCATGTCAAAGAAATGATTCTTGATGAAGATGAAAGGAAAGAAGTAGATTTTAAACACAATGGAAAAAATCTGGATGAAAATGTAATCTTTTTTAACACAGAGGATCCTCAAATCCTCATCGAGGATGCCTCAAATCAGGGAGAATTGCTAAAAATTGTATATATGTTGGAGCCTTTAGAAGAAAACAGCGCACAGCTGATTAATGATTATCTTATTGAAGGAAAAGAATCTCAGGAACGACTAGAGCATTTGTTACACTCTCGCTCCCTTAGAATAACCAAACCTTTTAGAAACATAGGACAGAAAGCTTCCAGCAACAGAGCTCTGCAAACGCTAGTTAGGTATTTACGAATAGCGAAAAATCAAGGAATACGTAGTGCTTTGTCTGTAGGAAAGGCTTCAAGGAGAGCTTCGAAGTATAAAAGAGCCTATCCTTATGGTGGAAGTAATGTAAACAAACTGGCGAATGTACATCAGATTTATAAGCGAAAAGAAAAGAACTTGACTGGAGCGATTAAGTTCTCAGTTTTAGTGCCCTTATATAATACTCCTGAGATTTTTCTGAGGGAGATGATGGAGTCAGTACTGTTGCAAACGTATAACAATTGGGAATTGTGCCTGTGTGATGGTAGTGAAGAAGCTTTTGAAATGGTAGGTGAAATTTGTCAAGAATACCAATCTAAAGATAAGCGTGTTCGTTATCAAAAGTTGAAGGAGAACTTAGGGATCTCAGGAAATACCAATGCCTGTATTAACATGGCAACAGGGGCTTATCTGGTTCTTTTCGATCACGATGATTTCTTGCATCCAGATGCCCTATATGCCCTTAAGAATAGAATAGATGAAAGCCAAGCAGATTTCCTTTATACGGATGAATTGACTTTTGAAGGGAATTTGAGCAATATTGTTTTTGCTCATTACAAACCCCATTTTATCTATGATAATCTATTGGCAAATAATTATATTTGTCATTTAACCTGCTTTAGTAGAGAATTATTAGGTGAAGTAGGAGGATTTAGGAGTGAATATGACGGTAGTCAAGATTATGATTTGATTCTAAGATTAGTAGAAAAGGCAAAGAAGGTTGAACATATTAGAGGAGCTTACTACTACTGGAGAGCACATTCAGGTTCAATGGCACAGAATGTTGACTCTAAAGACTATGCTGTAGATGCTGGAATGAGAGCCGTTCAAGCCAGCCTAGATAGAAAAGAGATAAAGGGGACAGCCAGTTTGTCTAACCTGGCAGTTGCTAAGTACCGTATTGATTATGAGTTGAAGGGAAACCCTTTAATCTCTATTATCATACACAACCACAATAGTATGGGATTATTTTCTACAACAATAGAATCTATATTGGAGAAGACTACTTACAAAAACACGGAGTTGTTGATTGTGGATTACAAGAGTGATGAAGCAGATATCTTAGAATACTATAAAAAGCAGGAGAGTCAATCGAGAATACGTGTACTGCATTGGAACCGCCCTTATAATTATTCCCAGATGAACAATATGGTTGTTGAGCAGGCAAAAGGGGAATACTTACTATTCTTGCATCATGATATGGAAGTGATTACAGCTGATTGGTTGCAGGCATTGCTTATGTATGCTCAAAGAGAAGATGTAGGAGCTGTAGGAGGAAAACTATTCTTTGAGAATGATGTGATCTCTCATGCAGGGATAAAGTTTGAGAATAAAGAGGATAAAATAGCAAGCATTTGTCACTATAAAGCAGGTAGAGATGAGATGGGTCAGATAGGCAAGCTGGGATATGCTCAGGGAATAACCGCAATATCAGGAGCTTGTATGATGGTGAAGAGGACTCATTTTGAAGACGTCAAAGGCTTTGATGAAGAGATGGCTTTTGCTTTTGGGGACTTGGATTTTTGTTTGAGACTAAGAACTTTGGGATATTTGAATATATTTACTCCATTTGCAGAGTTGTATCACTTTGAAATAGGCAACTTTGGGTTCGATTCGGAAGTGTATTACAGCAATGAATCAAAGATGTGCAATGAATTAGGTTATCAAATGGAGAAAGGCTTAATGAAACACAAGTGGGGGGAACTAATCCGCAGAGGAGACCCTTATTATCCGGAGCCTTTCCTTGTTGAAGAGCATGACCTGAATGGAGGGCACCATGAACAGATTTCTACCTCTGAAAGTTTAGGGAAGAGAATTGTTGGAAGGACATTCCTAGATAAAGTAACGCAGAAAAAGATGGAACAGTTAGCAGAGCTTGAGGCATACAGCTATGAAAACTGGATAGCGGAAAATGAACTGGATGAAGAAGAGATTCCTCTAGGGTACAATCCGAAATTTACTGTATTTGTTATTGTGAGATCAGAAGAAAAGAGACACTTGAAAGAATGTATTGCTTCCATCGAAACACAACTTTATGAGAATATAGAATATTTTATTATAGACGAAGAGAATCAAAGTATTGACAGGGCAACAGGAGAATTCTTGGCATTTATTCAAGGTTCAGATGTTTTGGCAAAAAATGCCTTTTATGAAATGGCTAAAAAATTAAATGAAAACCAGGAGCTTGACTTTATATATAGCGATGAGGATATTATAAGTGAAGATGGCAAAAAAAGGCATACTCCATTCTTCAAGCCAGATTGGTCTCCTGACACTTTCATGTCGTTTATGTATACGAATAATCTAGGAGTTTATCGGAGTGAGATTGCAAAGGGAGTAGAAGATTTCCATATAGGGCTTGGAAAAGAAAGTCGCTATGATTTTACTTTTAGATTTATGGAGCTGAGCCACAATAAAAGGGTTGGTCACGTAGCAAAAATTCTCTACCATGTAAGAGAAAAAGATGGGAGTTCTAAGGAGAATGAAAATGTAAAAACAATTAAAGAGAAAACACTACAAAGACGTGGTATTTCAGGACAAGTGCTTTGGATAGAGGAGACGGGAACTTATAATGTGGTTTGTGACCCACCCAAAGAGGCTTTGGTGAGCATTGTAATTCCTTCAAAAGATAATGCCGAGGTACTAAAACAATGTGTTGACTCCATAAAAAGCTATACAGAAAGCGTGAGCTATGAGATAATTGTTGTTGATAATGGAAGCCTTGTAGAGACAAAAAATGAGTTAGAACGATATGCCTTAGATAATAATGTTACATATTTTTATGAGGCGATGGATTTTAATTTCTCTAAAATGTGTAACATGGGGGTAGCTTTGGCAAAAGGCAATTATGTGTTATTGCTTAATGATGATGTAGAGATTGTACAAAAAGATTGGCTAAGTATTCTTCTTGGACAAGCGAGTTTGGATTATGCAGGGGCAGTAGGAGCAAAGCTATACTATCCAGACTCAAAGAATATTCAGCATATTGGAGTTGTGCTCTTTGTCCAAGGTCCTAGCCATATTCAGCAAGGTTATTGCGATCAAGAAAATTACTATTTTGGAAGAAACCGACTCAACTATAATTACTCTTCAGTAACGGCCGCGTGTTTGATGGTGAAAAAGTCAATCTACCATGAAGTAGGGGGGCTCAACGAAGATTTGGCTGTGACGTACAATGACGTTGATTTTTGCTTTAAGGTGTTTGAAGCGGGATATTACAATTCCGTTAGAAATGATGTGGTTTGCTTCCATCATGAATCCTACAGTAGAGGATTTGATGTAGTAAACGAAGAGCAGTTTGCACGACTGGATAAAGAGCGAGAGCATATGTTTAGCATGCACCCTATCTTTGATGGCTATGACCCTTTCTATAATGTTAATCTAGTAGATAATGAGAATGGTTTTACTCTGCGGCAAAGACACGGTAGGTGTAATCGAGTACATAAAGGCTCATATTTTAGAAGGTATAAAAAAGTTAAACCATTCATAGAAGTGAATGTGGATCAAGTTTTTTTGAATGATTATATTAGTATTGAAGGGTGGGCATTAGGTGATAGCAGATTCGATCCGTTGTTTGATAAATTCATTATTTTAGAAAGTGATGATAGAACGGTTTTTAAATTAGAGACGACTACAGTGCGAAGACTTGATGTAGTTAAAGCAAGGGGCAAGTTTGCAGAGTACTCAGGATATCTTTGCAAGATACCTGTCGATACCTTGCAAGGAGAAGAAAAGCTGTTTAAGGTAGGGATAATGGGCGAATATTATGCTTATAGAAGATTTAACTGGCTGCCTTTTACTTTAGATATGAAAAATCATGTTTTTGTAGAAGAAGGACGTAGATAAGGGCGAGGAGAAGAGTTTGTTATGAGTATGCTCAACCTAGGGGTGAAATTTTTAAGAACAGTCAAACATCAGGGGCTAAAAAAGGCTATGATTAGAGCTAAAAGTGTTAAGCTTCTACGCACTTACCCATATGCTACAAGGAAACTTGGAAGATTAAAAGCTATTGATGAGATATATGCAGAAAAGAGAATGGGATACTCAGGTGAGGTTAAGTTCTCTATTTTAGTTCCTTTGTATAACACAGATGAGACCTTTCTCAGAGAGATGATAGAATCTGTGCAAATGCAAATATATGAGAATTGGGAATTATGCTTATGTGATGGAAGTGACAAAGAGAAGGGTGATGTTGGAAAAATATGTTTAGAATATTCCTCTAAAGACAATCGTATTCTATACAAGCGCCTGGATAAGAATTTAGGGATCTCTGGTAACACAAATGAGTGCATTAAAATGGCCACAGGAGAGTACTTTGCATTACTTGACCATGATGATTTCTTGCATCCTAGAGCATTAAAGGTGGTGGAAGCAGAAATCAAGGCTTCAGGTGCAGATTTTGTGTACACCGATGAAGCATCCTTTGATGGAGAGTTAGATCAAATTACAATCCCTCACTTTAAGCCAGACTTTGCCTTAGATAATTTACGTGCTAACAATTATATCTGCCACTTGACTGTTTTCAAGAAAGAGTTATTAAAGCTGTCTGGATTATTTAGAGATAATTATGATGGAAGCCAGGATCATGATATGATTTTACGATTAACAGAAAATGCTAAGTGTATCAAACACATTAGTGGCATTTATTACTTCTGGAGAGTGCACTCGGCTTCGGTAGCTGCAGATTTGGGGGCAAAAACTTACGCTATTCATTCGGGAGTGGGTGCTGTTCAAGAAAGTTTGGATAGAAATAAGATAAAAGGAATGGTTGAAAGTTCTAAAGTGTGTCCTGTAATCTATAAAGTGAATTATGAAATTTTAGGGAAGCCGCTGGTTAGCATCTTGATAAGTCCAGCCTTGAATTCGGAGAATCTTAAGAGATGTATAACATCAATTATTGATAAAACAACATATGATCATTATGAGATTATTCTACTTAGAACTCAATTAGAAGAAGTACAGTTGTCTGAAAAGATAGTTAATAGCAAAAAAGTTAGAATTTCAAATAGGATAGAGATAAAAGAGCAAAGCTATGTAAGAAAGATTAACCAGGGAGCGACTGAAGGGAAAGGTGAGTTTCTACTTCTTTTGGATGGTAATGCAGAAGTAATTGCTGGTGACTGGATAAAGGAAATGTTGATGTATGCTCAGCGTAAAGATGTAGGGGCAGTTGGCGGAAAACTCTATTACACAGATAATACTATATGGAATGCAGGCCTTGCTATTGGAGTAGGAGAAAAGGGAGTGGTTGCGCCCATATATCATGGAGAGCCAAGAGAATCTGTAGGATATATGTATCGATTATCTTATGCTCAAAATTACTCGGCATTGTCGAGTGGTTGTATGATGATTAAAAGAGAGATTTTTTGCCAAGTTGGTGGGTTTGATGAAAATTATAAAATAGGATATCATGACGTAGACTTCTGCCTTAAACTCAGGAAGTTGGGGCTACTAAACGTATTCAATCCTTATGTTGAAATGTATATACATAAGATAAAAGAACTATCACAAGAAAAGGTGATGTATAATCATCTTGCTAATACATGTAGTGGAGTATATGATGTAAAAATAGCTGACTATTTAGAAGAGGATGAAAAAAGGTTGCTCAATAGTTGGAGCGAAGCTCTATCAAGCGGAGAACCTTACTATAATAGACATTTTTACCAGAGGAATCCAAACTATGCTTGGGATATGATAGAGAACTAAGAAAGATGGAGAGAGTGAAAACTTCTAGGCTAAAGTCAATAAAGCGGAACTATGAGATGTAAGCAACGGAATAACTTAAGGAGTAAATTCCATTTTATTTACTATCACAGTGGAATAATGTATAATGATTAAGGGTTTTCTGTAAGTTATAATTGCTTATAAATATAATGTTAAGAAAAGGATAAAATATGATTTTTAATATAATTATTGCAAATATAATATTTTTGGTGATAAACGTGACGGTCAAAATTACGTAGGAACGGCATTTTCCATTTTGCACACAAATACGCTTTTGAGAATCAGCCCGTACACAGGGCTACTTTATGTGAAGGATTTGTTCGGTGACAAGGACTTGGAAGACATAGATAAATACAATGGGAGGAATTATATTGATATTGAAAATTATAATCATTGTTATAGTGATGCTTATAGTTAGCTTGCTATTTGGTATGATATATACAAGGTTTATAGAAAAAGAAAGAAATAGCTTTTTTATTAATTTTATTGCAGGCGTTTTGATCTTATTAGCCTTATTTCAAATTGTAGTTATACCAAGCATTATATTTAATGCTTCTTTTGGGTTGTTTAGCAATATTTTAAGCATTGCTATAATATGGGGCTGTTTATGCTCATTGGTCATAAATTGGAACAGGCTATATAACTTTATGAAAATAATTTTAATTAAAGTAAAAGGAATAAAATGGAATATAGCAATCAATTCAATCAATATGTTCATGATATTAATACTAATATTGGTATTTTATCAAATAAGTATGTACTTACAAGGACATTGGGAAACAAGTGGAGCTGATTCTTCTATGATAAGGTTGGCACTTACGACAATAGAAAGCAGACAGTTTTTCGCCCATAACCCTTATACAGGACTATCTTTGGATATGATGCAGTGGCAAGATGTTTTTTCACCCTATCCAATGTTTAATGCTTATTTAAGTAATTTATTCAATGTACATCCTGCAATTTTTATTAGGAATATTTTGCCTATTTTTTTAATTATATATAACGCTTCTATTTATTGTTTGATAGGGAATGAGTTGTTCAAAGGTGATGGGAGAAGCAGCGCCAAATTTGTACTAATATTGATGAGTATTTTAACATTGGTAGGTATAAATCTTGGAGTATTAGATTTCTCTATTTCACCTTGGTTATATTTTGAAGATGCAGTGATGTTTCTTTCTCTATTGCCCCTTGGACTCTACTTCTATTTAAAGTTAATTTGGAAGGAGTCCCGAGCAGTAGATTGGATTATGTTTTTTACTTATTTAACAGCAATGATAACGCTGTCATTTATGGGATTTATAATGGGCACGATAATGTTGTTAGTTTTATTCCTGCTTATGTGTGTGGAAAATGTGGAAAGAAAATATCTGCGTAAATTTCACCTGCTTATTGTTGGGGGCATTTATTTCTTTACTTTAGCCTTGTGGTTTCTCATACGCTCAAGGGAAGCTTGGAATAATTTGCTTGTATTTTGGATACTTCTTATTCTCTTGGGAATATTATATGCTCTTGTTAAGTTTGAGAGTATAGTAGTAGGAAAAAAAATAAAAGCAGTAGTAGGGGGCGTTTGGGCAATATTTACAGCGATAGTGATAGGAGGGAGCGCTATTCACTTGATCAACGAAGGGCCTCAAAATATGTATAAAGTGCCAAATACAGTGATTGAAGTGATTGGAGAGATAAATGAAGATGCATTTGAGTCGGGCTTCGAAATAAAGAAAGTCTATTTTCCATCAGATATACTTGGTTATATAAGGCAATACGACGCAAGTATTGTTATTCCGTTGGGAAGATATGATGAGTGTTGGGATAGATATATATCAAATGAAATCCTTAGTGCAGGTGATATTGCAAAGATACTTCAAAGAAGAACGGTTGATACATCAGAGTTTATAAAGAGAATAAGAGAGGAGGGGATTAATTATATAGTTGTTCAGAGATATTGTATAGGAGTTGACTCATTGAAAAGTTTCGAAAGTTGGTTCATGGAAATTGGGGAAGTTGACGAATTTATTATTTATCGCAATGATAATTTTTATATACCAGAAGCGATTTATAATGGCGTGGATTATTCTCCCGTATTTAATTATTTTTATTATGTTGAAAATAACCCAGAGTTGGTAGAAATAGTTGGTTTGAACAGTGTAGATCTTTTGAGGCATTTTATCAACGTTGGAATGGCAGAGGGAAGACGAGGGAGCCTAGAGTTTAATATATATTATTATAAACAAAATTATCCAAGATTGGTTACAAGATTTGGAGATGCTTATGAGAAATACTTCTACCATTATTTGGAATTTGGAGTTAGATTTGGAATGATTGCATCAAGAATTGTACCAATTCTTGATGGTATGAACTATGAGTTGGTATTTGATTTTGACTTTTTTACGAGTGAATACCCTGAAATAGCAGAGAAGTTTGAAGAGCCAGAAGAAATGTTACGATACTTTGTGAATTATGGAATGGCGAGAGGGATGCGAGGAAACCTTACTTTTGATGTTTTCTTCTATAGAGAACAATATACGGATTTAGAGGAGGTTTTTGGGGATGATCTAAAAATATATTACATGCATTATATTTTGTATGGTTTTAGAGAGAGACGGCAAGCTTTTGACCCTTTATGCTATAGATTCATGAGTAGATAAAAATGCTTACACATATGTAGTGTTAAGCTTGAAATAAACTATATGGAGGAGCTGTATGAGTAAGATATCAGTGTTTGGATTGGGCTATGTGGGTCTGGCGAATGCTCTGCTTTTGGGACAAAATGAAGACGTTTTGGCCTATGATATTGTGGAAGAGAAGGTAAAGATGCTTCAAGAAAAGAAATCTCCCCTGACTGATAAAGAGGTTGAAGATTTTATAGAGAATAAAAAATTGAACATAAAATACACCACGGATTTTGAGAGGGCGGTTCTGCACGGGGATTATCTCTTTATAGCCACGCCAACAGATTATAATACCAAAAAGGATTGTTTTGATGTGTCTACCGTGGAGGCTGTAATTTCTGAAGCATTAAAAATACGACAGGAGGCTGTTTTCGTAATTAAGTCAACCTTGCCAGTTGGATATACAGCAGAAGCGAAAAAAAAATTTAAAACAGATAATATTATTTTTTCACCAGAATTTTTGAGAGAAGGCAAAGCACTATATGATAATCTTTATCCGTCGCGGATAATAGTAGGAGAGAAATCAGAAAGAGGAAAAAAGATTTCAGAGCTAATAAAACGCAATGTTCATAAAGCAGATACACCAGTATTGTTAATGCAATCCACAGAAGCAGAATCGGTGAAATTATTTTCCAATACTTATTTGGCACTCCGAGTAGCATATTTTAACGAACTTGACACATATGCAACAATTCGAGGTTTAGATACTAAATCCATTATAGAAGGAGTTGGCTTGGATCCACGAATTGGGGATCATTACAATAACCCATCTTTTGGGTATGGAGGGTACTGTTTGCCGAAAGATACAAAGCAGCTTAAGGCAAATTATAAAGATATTCCAGAGAATATTATATCTGCGATAGTAGCTTCAAATATTACGCGAAAAGACTTTATTGCTGATGATATTGTGAAGCGTAAGCCAAAGCAAGTAGGGATTTATCGACTTACCATGAAAACAAATAGTGATAATTATCGTTACTCCAGCATTCAAAGTGTGATGAAGCGTATTCTTGGAGAAGGCGTACCGGTTGTGATATATGAGCCTACATATAAAGGGATAGAGTTTAATGGTGTGAGAGTGATAAAGGAATTAGATGAATTTAAAAGAGTATGTGATTTAATCATTACTAACCGATTAGAAGTGGAGTTGGACGATGTAAGTGATAAAGTTTATACGAGAGATTTATTTAAAAGAGATTAACAGATTTATACAGGAAATATAAGTTTATAATTTAGCTCAATATATGTAAAGAAATTTTAATATTATGAGAGGTTTTCTAACATTTACTTACAAAGTGTTAGGGTACTAGGTATGAATATAAATATTGAAAAAAGATTAAATATACTTATAACGGCATCAACTTTTCCCAGAAGCATAAATGATACAGAGCCAAGGTTTATTTATGATTTGGCAAAAGCTTTAACAAAGTATTGTAATGTTACTGTATTGGCACCTTCGGGGCCTGACTGCAAGAAAGAGGAGGAGATGGGTGGAGTAAAAGTAATAAGATATCGATACTTTCCAATTAAAAGGTTTGAAAGCTTATGTTATCCAGGGGCAATAATTCCTCGAATCAAAGAAAAAAAGATGCGAGCAATTCTGGTTCCGTTTCTTGTTTTTTCACAATGGTTTACTTTAAGGAAAATCGAGAGGAGATATGACATAGTGAATCCACATTGGATTATACCACAAGGGATTGTACAATCCTTTTGTCGAAGCAAATATGTTTTGACAGGGCATGGTGGTGATGTGACGACTATGAATACAGGAATTGTGGGGTACTTGAAAAAGCGTGCATTGAAAAGAGCAAACCTTGTTACAGTTGTATCTACTAATGGAAAAAAAGTATTACAGTCTTATTTACCAGAATTAGAAATCGTTGTACGACCAATGGGTTGTGATACGAAGGGATTTCATCCGAAGAAAAGAGAGGAAAATTTCTTCAACCAAGGAGAGAAAGCGATTCTAATTTTTGTAGGAAGATTGGTTGAGATTAAAGGAGTGAAATATTTAATAGAGGCAATGCAGTGGATAGATGCTTTATTGTATATTGTTGGAGAAGGGCCACAAAGAGTTGAATTAGAAGAAATGGCTATGCCTCTAGATAAAATATTTTTTTTAGGAAAAAAAACACATGATGAATTGAGTAAAATTTTGGCATCCTCTGATATTTTTATATCTCCGTCAATCACGATTAACAAAAATGAAAAGGAAGGGGTTCCAGTGTCTATCATGGAAGCTATGGCTTCAGGATTGCCAGTTATTGCAAGTAACTCAGGAGGGATTCCAGATTTAATTGTTGATGGGAAAAATGGATATCTAATAGAAGAAAAAGATAGCAAAGGTATAGCTGATAAGATAAACTACTTGTTAGACGATAGAGATACATTGGTGGAGTTGGGAAAAAATGCATTTAAAACGGCAATAACATATGACTATTCTTGTATAGCAAAAGAGTACTACGGTTTTATTAAATCATCAATAGAGAATGAACATAATTGAGAGGTTGTGACTTTGGAGAAGCTGATAAATAAAGAGCGAGATGTAATAAAGAATGCATTGTGGAATAAGAATACAAGTTATTTGTTGTTTTTGATTATTTCGATATTCCTCATTAATAGCCCATTTTTAATGTTGAGAACATTTACTACTATAGATGAATTTACATCTCTAGCAATAGGTGCTTTTTTCGGTGGACATGATTGGAGCGATCTTATAGCGGCACGTGGAACTTTTCATGGATATGGGTTTGTTGCTTTATTCACCCCATTTTTTAGAATTCTGAATAATGGAGAAATTATATATAGAATACTATTAGCAGCGTCTTTGGGATTGAGAATAGCAACAGCTACAATTATTTATAGAATATGCGTCAAGCATTTCTTGGTAGGTAGAGGTGCTGCTACTGCAGTTGCGCTGTTATGTGAACTTGGCACATTATCGGCAACGGACTCTGCAGCTCGTTTGTCTGTAATGAATGAAATACCATTATCGTTTATTGTGGTCTTGAGTACTTTTTTGTGCCTTGAAATATTAAGCGATTGTAAAGAGCGAAGAAAGAATATCTGTACTGTAATTTTGGGATTCGTATTAGCTTATGGTTATATCATACATTCGAGAATATTGATTTTTTGGATAGCACTAGGAATTACATATGTGATAATAAGAATTCTTTTTAAAGATAAGAAGATAAGAATGTGGATTCTGGCAACTTCATTTATAGCGACATTAATGAGTCTTTATTTTTTGAATAACTTTTTGAAAGAGATGCTCTGGAGAGGTGCGGAGGCAAGTGTCGTCCATAATACGATGGAGAGTATCTTTGCTAATATGCTTATGGATTTTCAAGCTATGTTAAGTCTTCAATCGATTTATAACTTCTTTTTCATATTGGCATCATTAATAGGAACGTTTACAATATATAGTTTTGGTTTGATATGGATTGTTTTAGGGGCCTGTGTTGCTTACATATATAAAACGGCAAAAGAAAAGCAAATGAGTTCAAAAGTATATTTCATGATTATACTTGGAAATGTCAGTTTTTGGGGAATGAATGTAGCATTGGCAATTGTGAATGTACCCAATGTTTTAGAAGGCGATTTAAGAGCATATACATATTTTAGATATTCAAAACCATTTATGGCGATTTTACTTATTGCAGGAATTGTGATATTATTACGTGAGGTATATTTTACCAAGCTATTTTTAACGGTATCTAGCCTAGGCTTACTGTGTTCTCTGATTTTTTTGAATTTTAGAACAGTAGAAAGACTAATGCTCCACAATGCAGGTATACACGGAACGAGTGCTTTAAGTAGACTATATTTTAGATTGTTTCACTCAACACAGATGTATTTTCTCATCATGTCAGTACTATGTATTTTACTATATCTAACTATGTTGGTATTTATATACAGTAGAAAAAGCTACCTGTTTATTGGTATCTATCTTGCGATTTCTCTCAGTGCTATAACGCAAGAATATTCATTTTGGATTGGTAGAGATGGGGCAATGGTGAGCATATCTATAGGGTTTGAAAGTATGAATGAAAAAACGAATATCTTAAATAGATATAGTGTCTATTATTCTATCCACGAACCAATAGATAATGATGCAACTTATTGGCTACCTTGGTTGAGGTGGAATCTTTATGATGTAAAAATGCAATTTGTTGATGATGCGAGTGTGATTGATTTATCAGATTCTGTTTTTCTTAGTATCAATTATGAAGATTATAACATCGTGAATGCTAATTATGTAGTACATATTTGTCATAATCGATTTCTATTTACCTCAAACAGCGATATTGTTGATGAACTAGCTTATTATTATGATGTGCAGGAGGTAGCCAACTGGTCCTTTTTACAAGAGTTATACTGATTTTTGGTTTAATGGCTTGAATGTTGAGTATATATCAGGAGGTGTTTTTTGGAGAAAAATATCGTGGAAGACTTATTTCCAGAGTTTACATTTGCAGTAATGGCATATAATCAGGAAGATATAATAGTTGAATATTTGGAAAGTGTAAAGTATCAGATTGTAAATTACGGGAGTGAATATAGAAATAATATTATTATAACAGATGATTGTTCTAAAGATGACACGAGCTTTGTAATCGAAAGGTGGATTTCTGTAAATGAACAATATTTTTCGAAGGTTGAATTTGTTAAAAACCCAGTAAACAAAGGTACAGCATATAATCTAAGAAAGATTATTTCTTTTATCGAAGAGGGGTCAAGCTTTAAATTAATTGCAGGAGACGATATTATAGCGAGTTCTAACTTGTACGAGGCATGCAAAAAAGCTTCTGAGAAGCGAATTATCTCTTTCTATCCTCTTTATTTGAAAAGAGGAGAAGTTAGTTTTGGAAAATTCAAGTTATCAAATCAATTTTATTATCTTAAGAAAATTGGGAAAAAAATGAACCATCATTTCAATATGAAGGCAGTAAGAAAAAGTTATTTTATTGATGCTCCATCTGCTGTTTTTGCGAAAAGTTTGTATATAAGCTCGAGAGGGGATTTGTTAACAGACTCATTTACATTACTAGAAGATGGACCACTTTGGTATGGAATGATTAAGCAAAACAAAGATTTAGAAGTTGAGTTCAGTACAGATACCATATCAATTTATAGATATAGTGAAGCTTCGGTAAACAGGGGCAAAAATGAAGCACATAAAAGATTTTCAAAAGAATATAAGAAACTTCATGAGTTATATATGGAGGACACAAAGGGGTTTGAAAAGAGATATCTTAAGTATAAAGGGCTGAAGCATATGAGGTCATCTTGGTTAAATCCAGCTCATTACTTTGATGTTTTTACTCAAGTATATAGATTGGGATTGGCGATTTTTGATACTGACTTTTGGCGATTGGTTTTCGAGATGAGAGAAAGAGTCGATGAGGAGCAAAAGCACTATATTAAAATTAATCAAAGTGCTAAAGAGTTTAAACAGAGGCTATAGGCTGATAAATTAAAATAAAGAGAAAGAAGAGATGATAATGCAAGTGAAAAAATATATCTTTCAGTCACATGGGGATAATAGGGGTAATTTAATTGCAATAGAAGAGGATAGGGATATTCCGTTTAAAATAAGCAGAGTTTATTATATGTATGATACAAAAGTAGAAGTGAGACGGGGGTTTCATGCTCACAAATCGTTGGAGCAAATCCTTATTTGTGTTAATGGGTCTTGTAAGGTTTTACTAGATGATGGCAAGGAAAAAATAGAGGTATTGCTAGAGAAGCCTCATGAAGGGTTGTATGTTTCTAGTGGAATTTGGAGAGAAATGTTTGATTTTTCTGATGGAGCAGTTCTTATGGTTTTGGCGTCAGAAATATATGATGAATCAGATTATATAAGAAATTATGAAGAATTTCTTGCTTATATAAAGGGGGGAGAGTTATTATGAAAGTGCCATTTGCGGAATTCATCAAGATGCATGATGAAATTCGGCAGGATTTAGACGATGCGTACAAAAGAGTTTTAGATAAGAGTATATTTATACTGGGAGAAGAAGTTGCTTGCTTTGAAGAACGCTTTGCGAAATACTGTAATGCTAAATATTGTATTGGAGTGGGAAATGGGTTAGATGCTTTATATCTAATTATGAAAGCGATGGATATAAAGCCAGGTGACGAAGTGATTATTCCTTCGAATACCTTTATTGCTACTGCGTTAGCAGTATCATATTTGGGTGCAACACCCATATTAGTTGAACCAACGATTGATACTTACAACATAGATGTTTGCAAAATTGAGTCACATATTTCTGATAAAACTAAGGCGATTATTGCCGTTCACTTACAAGGTAGAGCAGCTGATATGGATTCAATTTGTGATATTGCAAAGAGAAAGTCCCTATATGTTATTGAAGACGCAGCACAAGCTCATGGCACGAAGTATAAGGGTAAAAAAGTGGGAACTCTTTCAGATGCAGCAGGGTTTAGTTTTTATCCAGGAAAGAATTTAGGGGCACTGGGTGATGGGGGATGTATTACGACTAATAATAGTGAGCTGGCAAAAAAAATCAAGATGCTTGCAAACTATGGATCAGCCTACAAGTATAATCATATATACAAAGGCAACAACAGTAGACTTGATGAATTACAAGCGGCTTTACTTAATGTGAAACTATCATATTTAGATAAGTGGAATGCAGAGCGTCAAAGAATAGCAACTGTGTATCTATCTGGAATAACAAACCCTCTAGTCTCTTTACCGTTGAATAGTTCATGCGATTATTTTCATGTGTACCATATTTTTGCAATTCGTTGCAAAAGACGAGATGAATTAGAACAATTTCTATCTGATAAAGGAATTAATACAGTAAAGCACTATCCGATACCTATTCACTTGCAAGAAGCATATTCCGACTTGGATATGAAAAAAGGAGATTTGCCTATATCAGAAGAGATAAGTGAGACTATTTTGAGCTTACCTTTATATTATGGGATGACAGATAAACAGGTGGAGTACGTCATAAATAGTATAAATACATTTCGATAAAACGTGAGGAATTTACTGTGTAATTAAGTGGTTATTATAGTTCCAGAAAGTCTACTTATGTTATTACAAAAGAAAGAGCGTTAAATTTATGAAGTTTGTGTGTTTAGAAGTAATAGCTTGGCATTATGAGCTGCATCAATCATATATTTATATATCGCTATGTAGGTGATAGAGATTATGAGCAAACTAAAACTATTTGTGGAGAATTTCTTAGCTTTTGGGCTTGGGGGAATAATAAACGGAATCGCTCCTTTTATAATGATTCCAATTGTTACAAGGTTCATGCCTGATACCTCATACTATGGAATTACGGATCTTTCAAATACTTTAGTGCAGTTTGGCAGGGCATTTGCTTCTATGGGAATGTTCGATGCAATGTTTCGTTTGTTTTTTGACAAAGATGATAAAGAATATCAGAAGGCTATTTGTTCGACTGCATTTACATTTGTCCTTATTGCCTCTGCTATGACATTTATAGTTATGATATTGTTTAGAAATCATTTGGCTTTTATTTTCTTTAATAATCCGAGATATGCATATATTATATATATAGTAGCTATAAGTACTTTAGTAGGAGCGATTAACTCAATTGTAGCCGCTCCTACTAGGATGCAAAATAAACGAAAACAGTTTTTGCTTGTTAGTACTATTAACCCTATAATTACTTATGCAATCTCGCTTTCGTTGCTATTTAGAGGATATTATATCGTTGCATTGCCAATTGCAGGTGCAATTGCTATAACTTTAACAGGTATTACCTTTTGGATATTGAATAGAGATTGGTTTGAAGTGAAACGATTTAGATTTGATTTTTTGAAAAGGCTTATACCAATTGCTTTACCTATCGTTCCTAACCTTATAATATATTGGACACTTAATTCAAGTGGGAAAATAATGATAACTAATATTTTAGGGACTCATATGACGGGGATTTTTTCGGTGGGTCTGCAGCTTGGGCAAGCCAGTCAGTTAATATACCTTGCATTTGCTGGGGGGTGGCAGTATTTTGCGTTCTCAACAATGAGAGAGGAAAACCAAGAAAAAACAAATTCCTTAATATTTGAATATTTAAGTGCTATTTCCTTTGTGTGCTCTATGTTTATTTTCACTCTAGCAAGAAATATATACAATTTACTATTTGTAGGTGATTTTATAAAAGGCTATAGTGTGGCTCCTTATTTATTTATGGCTCCTTTATTGTTAATGCTATTTCAAGTGGCTGGAAGTCAGTTTGTGGTAATAAAAAAGACATGGCCGCCGATGGTAATTTTACTAATAGGAGTAGGCATTAATATTGCGCTAAATCTTTTACTTATTCCAAGGTTAGGGATTGAAGGAGCAGGTATTGCAATTCTTATAGGATACATAATATCTGTTGCAATATGTGTTTTTGTGTTAACGAAAATGAAACTTTTTGTAATTACATATAGACTTACCCTTTCAGTATGCATGATGACTCTCTTCATTTTGCTGTGGAGATTTTTTGTTAAAGAGAGCCTTATTGGTAGCATTTGTATGACCTTGACTTTTTCGGCACTGTATATTTATCTCTATAGAAAAGAAGTAAAGTTTTTAGTTAATATAATAGTAGGAATAAAGTAGTGTAATGATAGCAAGATAAAGAAAGTTAGCTGTTTAATACAATGTTAGGAGAAAACAATTGATGTTACATTTTAAAATATTGTTTTTATTTTAAAAAAGATAAGAAAATTATTACAATTTTTTAAAAGAGAGTTTCTACATCAAAGAAGTTGCCAAAATAGGTTATGCATTTTTATAATACAGCGGAAGAGACGATTAAGAATCAGAGGTTTTGTGATGGAGAGGAATGTTTATGGAAAATGAAAAATGTATTCGAAAACTAAAGGAGAAGGATGCTCCTCTTATGTTTGAATGGCTAAATGATCCAGAGGTTACAAGATATTTTCAGTTTGATACCTCCCACATGACAATTGAACATGTAAATAAATTTATTCACAAAAGTAAGAAGCTGAATAGAGATGTACATTTTGCAATTGTAAATGAAGGAGACGAGTACTTAGGAACAGTAAGTTTAAAAAGCATTAACCAGTATGTTAAGAGTGCTGAGTATGCAATTTCTTTGAGGAAAAGTGCTCAAGGTAAAGGCTATGCAAAGCGAGCGACTACAGAAATTTTGGAATATGCGTTTGAAACATTAAATTTAAATAGGGTTTATTTGAATGTACTTTCTGAGAATGAGCCAGCAGTTGGTTTCTATGAGAGCTATGGTTTTGTTTTTGAAGGTGAGTTTAGAGAACATGTTTGTATAGATGAGAAAATTAAATCATTAAAGTGGTTTAGAATGATGAAAAATGAATACCAAGAAATTATATGTCAGCTAAATGGAAAAAGTTAAACTTGTAATAGAAAATAAAAGAGGCTGATAATCTTGCGACAAGGAGGCAATCACTATGAAGCTAATTATCCAAATTCCATGTTTGAATGAAGCAGAAACTTTGGAGATTGCTTTAAATGACTTACCAAAGCATATAGAAGGTATAGATGTTATTGAAACTCTAATTATAAATGATGGTAGCACAGATGATACTGCAGAAGTGGCTCGTAGATGGGGGGTCAATTATATTGTTAGTTTCCGTAACAACAAAGGATTAGCTCGTGGGTTTATGGCGGGAATCGACACTTGTTTGCGTAATGGAGCAGACATAATAGTGAATACTGATGCAGACAATCAATATTGTGGTGAGGATATTGAAAAGCTAGTTCGTCCTATTTTAGAGGGGCGGGCAGGGGTTGTAATAGGAGAGCGTCCTATTTCTGATACTGCTCACTTTTCGCCTTTAAAAAAAATGTTACAGAAATTTGGAAGTTGGGTAGTGCGGAAATTTTCAGGAACTAATGTACCTGATGCCCCTAGTGGCTTTAGAGCTTATAGCCGAAGCTCTGCAATGCGTTTGAATGTAATTAATGAATATACCTATACTCTTGAAACCATTATACAAGCTGGAATGAAGAAAATGGCAGTGATATCAGTTCCTATTAGGACGAACCCTGAACTTCGAGAATCCCGACTTTTCAAAAGCATGTTTAGTTATGTGAAAAAATCCATGATTACGATTATAAGAGCAACTATTATGTATAGGCCTCTTAAGTTCTTTATTATCATTGGTACTTTATTGGGAATCGTTGGTGCTGGTATCTTTGTTAGGTATCTTATCTTTTATTTCATGGGTTATGGGCAAGGGAATATTCAGTCGCTTATTTTGGGGAGTACTCTCATTATTTTGGCATTTAATTCATTCATGATGGGGTTCATAGGTGATATCATAGCTAGTAATCGAAAGTTAATTGAAGAGACTCAATATGCTGTTCGTAGAATGGATTATGATAAGAGTTATAAAGAGGCAAAGAAAAAAGATTTCATAGAAGAACAAGGAGATATAAGGGAAAAGAGTGTAAGAGAGGTGGTTTCTTGATATTAGGGTATAATAGCAAGGCAGTAAATTATATAATTTATATATTAGGTGGAGTGTTGTCATTCTTTATATACTTTATCCCTGCGAGGCAATTCATTGGACGTTTGACAGTTGACTCTTTAGGGTATATTTTCCATGCAGCAACATTTACTGGGTTAGATTGGACGGGAGTTTATAGAAACTTTAACTTCTATTATTCTTGGGGGTATAGCTTGTTAATTGCCCTGCCTTTCGGAATGGCATCTTCTTTTGAAAGTTTTTACTATTTAGCCATTTTGATGAATACTCTGTTTGCATGTGGAATGTACATAGTTGCAATATTTCTGATTAGAAAAGTGGCACCTGAGTTGAGTGTCTTGGTTCGCACTTTAGTATCTATCACATTAGTTCTTTATCCTGCTTATATGTTTCGAAATACAATTCTTCTTACCGAGACCGTATTGTATTTTTTTGTGCTACTGGGAATTCTTTTCGTGTATTTGTATATTGAAAATGAAAAATTACATTGGGGTATATTGTCTGGCATAGCGATTGGAGTAACATATTTACTGCATCAACGTTCTATAGCTGTGGTAATCGCCTATATCATTACCATATTGGCGCTGGCTCTTGTAAAGAAGAGCTACAAAATGATTTCAATTGCTATTTTTCCAACTGTAGCATTACTAATCATCAATCAATTGGTTATAAGTTGGTTGGGTATAAGAGAGATGCACGGCAGTGCAGAGATGTTTAACACTTATGCACGACAATTTTCAGCTATGGGAGGGCGACTTACGTTTGATGGCTTGATTTCCATGATGAGTATAGCATTGGGAATAACATGGTATATTGTTATAGCTTCCTTTGGTTTAGTAGGAATAGGGATTTATTCTGTGACAAAAAGATTATGTTATGAGCTAAAAGAAGGTAGGGCTTCTTGGATTTTTAATGGCTTTATTTTACTGTTAACTTTAGGGATGTTTGGATTATCTATTTTAAGTAGCTCTAGTGGAGAGTTACCTAACCTGTATACGCGTTATGATTGGATAATATATGGTCGATACTTTGAAACAACTACAGGGATTTTGTTGTTACTTGGATTAGTAGAGGTTTGTCGTTTTGATCTAAAACTTAAAGAAAGAAAAGATAGGAAAGAGCTTTTTATAATTATATTATTAGGTGCAGCTTTTTTATCCTCAATAGTATATTTTCTAACAAGAGCTTTTCATGGAAATCTGATTAGCCACACACATGTCGTAGGCGTTATGACAACATTTTTTGAGCCTGCAAGAGAATTTAACGTTTTGTATAGCTCTATATTAGGTATATTATTGATGACATTACTTTTCTTTTTACTCACGAGATGGAAGAGGGTATACATATATTGTTCTTTGTTTATATTAATAGGGATGTTTTGCTTTACAGGATTTAATACTATAAGAACGGCATCTAATATAGCAAAAGAAAGAGGGGTTATAGGTGAAATGCCTCTTTGGAATTCGGACTTTGCTGAGCTTAAGCACTATCTTTATAATCACCCGACCGAAATGTTGATGGTATATGGTGATGTTGTATTTCAAACAAGTTTGCAGGTAATGCTACCTCAACAGCAGATGTTTGGTTATACTACGGGAGAGACCCTTAATGACGCCTTGAGTGACGCTTTGGGAGGCAGTATGTTTGTAATAAATAAGCATACTTTTCCTGAGTTTGAACGGAAACATATTTTGTTTGAGAATGATACATATGTTGTAATGGAAATTTTTTCGGATAGAATGAGCTTTTTAATGCATCATTTGAACATAATTGAAAAAACGATTAAAATTCCAGGGCTTAAAAGTGAGTATAATTTTGTTTTTTTGGCAGATTTGCATATGTCTCTAGCTGATTACAGAGAAAGTCATGAAATTCAAGAATATGCAATTGAAAGAGGATACCATTTTCAAAGTGTAAGAGGAGTACCCTCGGCTAAGTTGCTTTCATACATGGTTGAATTAGCAAATCATCTTAATGTTGATGCTTTTTTATTGGGTGGGGACATAATAGATATTCCTTCTGTACTAAATCTTGAAACACTAGAGTATGAGTTAGGTAAGCTCAAGATGCCATACATAATGACAATAGGGAATCACGATTTCACATGGGAAATGGCACATTTAACAGAAGATACATTTACCAAGTTAAGACCGAGGTTAAACCCCTTTGTAGGGGAGCTTGCAGAAGGGGGTAAGGTGATTGAGTTTGAGGAGTTTAGAATAGTCACTTTGGATAATAGTTTGCATAATATAGTCACTCCTAATGTTCTTGAGGTGATGTCGTTATTAGAAGATGAAAAACCTCTAATTATTATGTTACACATACCGTTAACGACAGGGATGACCTATGAGTTAGTTGATTATTCTATTCAAGTTTGGGGTGACAGGGGAACAGGTGCTTCATGGGTATTAGTTGGTGATGGGGGAAGAGAGCCAAATGAAAGTACGAGATATCTTATGGAAGATATACTAGGTGAAAAAAGCCCTGTAGTCGCGATCTTGGCAGGTCATGTTCACTTTAGTTTTACAGATATGCTGACAGAGAATATCGTACAGCATACTGCACCTGCTGGGTATAGAGGAGAGATAATTCTTTTGACGGTAAGCGGAGATTAAAAAAAGTTTAGCGACTTGGCCTGATGGTGTGAATATTGATTAAAGGTAAAGTGCGAATTAGAAAAAATAGATTATAAAGAACGTAAATGGTAAAACGTAAGCGACTCATAACCTGACGGATTCTACATTGAGCGAAAATGTGCGATACTTATTATGGTTGGAGCATTTTACTCTCGCTTTTTTCGTATATAGAGCATTTCACTCCAAC
>JGI20163J15578_10000094_pt1 | contig 34341 bp, 12 predicted proteins | sample TergutCu122P1_FD_15578 | JGI IMG/M metagenome (IMG submission 15578)
CTTACATTTCCAGTAATAAGACCAAAGGCGCCGCCTCCACCTACTTCATTAGCACCTCCCCCTAAACCGTTGTGGAACATAATGTGGAAAGGAGGAGCTATCTCTGGGTCAATATAAAACACCCAAGCTGCCACATCATCACACCATTCCATTAAGGGTGCAGTGCTCCATCCTAGGGAAGCAAAGATATTGCCACCACCTGGCCACCAGCCCCAGATTCGAACTAGCTCCCAAGGAGCTGGAGGAACGAATTCAACTCTAATGGGCTGCCTATCAACTCTTATGTAAGTAAAAGTCTGAGTTACAGTTCCTGTTGCATTTTGTCCTGTTAGGGTTAGGGTAAATACATCGCCTGGCTGAGCGCCTGCTCCAATTACTCGTTGTTGGCCGTGTTCAAAGGTTTCTGTAAATTGACTGCCTCCAGGGCCATCGATAGTAAGGTGCCTTGAAATGGTGTTAAATGCATTTAAGGTAACGGTAATTCCTTCGTCTGTAAAGAAGTTAGAAGATCCAGGTGTAGCGTATACTATTGGGGTATCACCAATGGGAGTCATTACAGGTCTTCCATCTACCATTTCTATTCTAGTACTGCCATGGATCAGCCAGTATGGAGGTCCTGTTGGTAACTGCGGACCTTGGCCTGCTTGGCGACTGTGGAACATAATGTTAAAGGGAGGAACGATACTGGTATCAAGGTAGAATACCCAAGCATCAACCTCAGCACACCAATCCATTAATGGCGCATTGTACCAGTCCGCCTGGAAGATGTTGCCGCCACCTGGATGCCAGCCCCAAATACGAACCCAGGGCCAATCCACACCTGCAAATTCGATTCTAATTCTTCCTGCAGGATCTCCTTTTGTATAGACAAATGTTCTTACGTAATCCGTATCTAAATTCTCGTGTCGTCCTGTTAAGGTTAAGTGGAACTCATCACCTGGCTGAGCACCTTGTCCCACCAAAAGCGTATCACCATTTTGGAAAGGTAGGTCGGTGGCAATTACTCCTGCTGGACCTGTAAGGGTGTAAGTTTGCTCTGTTGTTTGAACAGCTGTTAAGGTTACCTCGATACCATCATCATAAAATCTGGTGGATCCTGGAACAGCTTCCACTCTAGGAGATGGGTTTAGAAGTTCCGTTAGATAAATTACCAAAACGCTGCGCCCTAATATAGCAGGCCCTGTGATTCTTCCATTAGATACTACATATATTTCCCCTGTTACCTGGCATATATACTCACCATCAACCATTTGAACAGGAAAATCTACATCGCGAGTCTGGGTTCCAGAATTTACAATAGTAACTCCGGTAGTTGCATTTCCAGGTCCACGTTCAATTAAAGCTACTTGATTAAAATGAGTAGAAGTATGCTCTGGCTCATCTACAAAGTAGTTTGCAAACCAGTTTACTGCTGTAATAGTTGGGTCTCTCCAAAAGTCACTATGTCCCCATACATTTGTATAAGTGCCATCGCCATTTGGATGGAACATTTGGCCGTCATTTACAAAGCCTGGTCCTGGACGAACTAAGAAAAGAGGTGTAGTTCCTTCTCTTGCTGTCATAATAGCCCAGCCAACACGCATTTGGGCATCTGTAATATTTCTAGAAATTCCTGCATTACCATAATGATCATGGGACTCTACCCAGGTAACAAATCGATCTGGAGTACCACCAGCTACAAAAAAGTCTCTGGTATTCCAATTCCCCAGATTTCCTTGAATAACATTGTTACGAATATGATAACCATAGCCACAGGCAGTTACTCCCATTCCAGGAAGAGCAGCAATGTAGTCTGCATGCCATCTATGAAGGATTTCTCCATATTGGAAAGGAATTCGGCCTTGATACTCGACTCGACTATCAACAAAGTTTTGAATTACTGGCCAAAAATCACTGGCAAGACCTTCCACATCCCATGGGTAAGGTAATTCAATGTGAACCATGGCATCGTAACGAAAGCCACTTGCCCCTGCATCAATGATATCTGCTAGAAAATCCATATATAGGTTTTGGAACTCTGGATTACCAGTATAAAAGTCCATTAGCCCAAGTAGCCTTGAACGACGTGAGTCCCAACGGTTGTTCCATTGGTCAATGTTTTTATCCCAGGGGCTTCCATCTCCTGGAACAGAATGAAATAGTTCTGGGCGGCGAAGAGATTCATGAATTTCGTTCCACCAACTTGTGGTGTGGTTAGGAACCGCATCAACTATGATATTAATACCTAAATCAGCAGCTTCAGCGCAAAGAGCCCGAAACTCTTCTTCTGTACCTAGCATGTTACCAATGTTAAAGGACACTGGTTGATACAACATCCACCAGGTTCCTACTCGGCTACGCTCTGTAGCTGAAGTTGGGTTTCCAAAATTATCGTAATTGGGGAAACGGAATAAAGAGTCACCAATAGGTGAGGTTTGAATAGTGTTAAATCCTGCTGCCGCAATGTAAGGAAGCTGATTACGGATTTCATTAAAACTCATATTCCAAGCATGAAGAATATTGCCTCCACTAGTTTGCTCAGGCAATGTGATAAGAGACTCTTCCTGGCTAACTTCATTTAAAGCACTTAGCTGAGTAGCTCCTTCAGCCCCGTGAACAGAGATGGCGCTAACCAACATACCAAGTGACATTAGTAAAGCAAAAAACTTCATGTTTGCCTTGCTGTTTAGTAATTTCTTAAACATAGAACTTCTCCTTTTCGTTATTTTCGTAGTTTGTAGTCACCTTGTTATGCAATATTGCCAAAAGTTTTTAGGTGCCACAAAAATGATTGATATACTTGTTCAAATAGTACCACTTCTCTCAGGTAAATGTCAATAACGAAAGACCTAATTACAAGTTATATTTTGTTCCAAATATCAAAGGTGAGCATCAAACAATAGAGTCTGACTTATCATGCGATTGAGCTAAGCTCAATCTTCGTGGTCTCTTGCGCCTTCGGCGGTCGCTTTAGCGACTATTACATATCGCCGAAGTGCGCATCCCTAGTGGAACGCTTTTTGCTTGATAGGTAATTCCAAAGGAATTTCCTATCAAGCAAAAATAAGGTGTGCAATTAGAGCATTCTCCAATTAACACACCTTACTTGTTTTTTAAATTTTATTTATCTGCCATCACATGGCTATGTGAAATCTATGCATTTTCAGATGCAAATTATCCACTGCTTTATCCTGCTATAGCATTTTATTGTGTTTCGATATTGGTAAAACCTGCATTATTCACTCTCCACTGAGCAAAGAGGGTGAAATTGGAAACATGTCTTACTGTATCTGTTCCTCTAATTCTGTCTCCTCCTGTTACAGCTGTAAACCAACCTGTAAATATGTAGCCTGGCCGTGTTGGCATGTGGAAGGCTCCTCCAAAGGTTTCACCTGGCACAACACCCCTGGTAGTCTCAGTCACTGTCCCACCTGTAGGATTGAAAGTAACAATTATGCTACCTTCTCTTCGCCACTGGGCAAAGAGTGTGAAGTTAGACTCCTGAGTTACTGTATCTGTTCCTCTGATTCGGTCTCCTCCTACTCTAGCTGTAAACCAACCCATAAATATGTAACCTGGTCGAGATGGCATGTGGAAGGCCCCTCCAAAGGTTTCACCTGGCATCACACCTCTACTAGTCTCAGTCACTGTCCCTCCATTAGGATTGAAAGTAACTATGATACTGCCTTCTGGACGCCACTGGGCAAAGAGTGTGAAATTAGAGTTCTGAGTTACTGGATCCGTTCCTCTAATTCTGTCTCCTCCTACTCTAGCTGTAAACCAACCCATAAATATGTAGCCTGGGCGGGATGGCATTCTAAAAGCTCCTCCAAAGTTCTCAGCACCTGGCATAACAGCCCTGCTAGTCTCAGTCACTGCCCCTCCGTTAGGATTGAAAGTAACCACTATGCTACCTTCTGGACGCCACTGGGCAAATAGAGTGAAGTTGAAGGTTTGAGTTACTGTATTGGTTCCCTGTATTCTTACTCCGCCAGTTCTCTCGGTAAACCAACCAGTAAATATGTAACCTGGTCTAGTTGGCATTCTAAAGGCTCCTCCAAAGGTTTCACCTGGTATAACATTCCGACTAGTCTCAGTCACTGTCCCTCCATTAGGATTAAAGGTAACTGTTATACTGCCTTCTGGTCGCCAATGAGCAAATAGGGTGATATCTGTTGTTTGGGTAACGGTATCTGTCCCCCTAATTCTAGCTCCACCTTCTGCTGCTGTAAACCAACCTTGGAATATATATCCTGGGCGCGCTGGCATTGGGAAGGCTCCTCCAAAGGTTTCTCCTGTTCTTACAACTCTACTGGTTGGACTTACTGTTCCACCAGCAGGATTGAAGGTTACAGTGATTCCTTCTACAGGTGGTTGTAATAGCTCTATTTCGGCACGATCCCGCACTCGGATACGAGGTCCGTAGTTCACAGCCAATTCACCTACAGATGCAAATCCAACTACACTTACTCTTGCTCCCTCTTCAACAAAAGACAAGTCCATGCCCGGTGTAATATAACCTCTGATAAATACAGGTTTCCCAGGGCAACTAGCATTTTCTTTTAGGGTAAATTGTACTATTTCTGTATCGCTACCTGGCTGGAATAATACATCAGAGACAAATCCTTCCACTTGTACCAGCAATCCTGTATTGTCCGCTGTATCAGCTATTGACATTTCTGTTGGTTCAACGGGATTAATACCTGTATCAATCACCTCAACTCTTCCGCCACGATGTACAGTCAACTGACGCTCTCCTTGGTAGTAGCTTACATATCCAAAGGCACGAACCTTTTGACCAATTTGGATGTCCTGTGCTACCTCGAATAAGTTAATACCGCCGGTCTCATCTTGGATGTACATTGAGTTAATAAATCCACGATTTTCACTTGGGTTAACAATGTTTTGCATTCCTGGTGAAGTAGCGATACCTTCAATGAAGAACCACTCACCTGTATTAGCTGCCCAAACATCTTCTATAGGGGTAATGGTCGGTGGTGTAGCTATGCTTCTTAAAATATTTTCGGAAATAGTTAAGTTAGCATTTGGCAATTCTGCTATATTGTCCAAATCACGACGAATATCAAAGTTCGTGAAGAAAATAGATGCAAATACAATTACATTTCCTTTTCCAACTTCCTGAGATGCTCCAACTAAGATCTGCCCGTCTTGTCTGTCAGCATTTTGGCGCTGGCCATGGCCATTTCCTTGAGGTGGTGCTGGAGCCAGTCCAAATAGTGGATGCTCATAACGTGGGAAGTTAACAGGAAGAGGATATTTAGTTCGTCCTGCACCTTGGTTAGTATTTGAATCAAGGGCCCATGAACCTGGATGAGCAAATACCATAGGATTAACTCCTTCTGGTAATGTTACTCTAGCAGTGTTACTTAAATCCGGCCCAAATGGTTCGTTAGCATCAGTAATAGCAAATAGAGCTCCTGTCGAGAAGTTACGGTAAAGTTGTCCTGCTCCACCTTCATCATCTTCGTATGGAACAACTCCTTGCATAAATGGATTGTCAAGGTTGAAGTTCTCACGGAATCTTAAATCATGTTGGTGAGCATTAGCTGTCTCTCTAAATCCAACTGGAGCACTGTGAGAAGTATCACCAATTCGGATGTTAGAGCCCATTGCTTTTAGTAATCTGTTTTGAGCGTAAGATGCAGCTCCTTCAATTCCTGGTATAGTACCACCTGAATCATTAAAGTTACCATGGCCTGTAACTAATACCGTTCCTCCTTCTAAAGCAAAGTTTCCAACTGCTTGTACTACTGCCTCAGAATAAGTTCTATGCTCACCACGTTCTGGATCATTGATAATACTAACATGTCTTCCTGGTGATGAGAAAATTAATAGTCTAAACCTTGGATCTTTGGTTGCTTCAAGGATATCCTCGTCGTTACGAAGGATTACGGTACGGAAATTCAAATCTGCTGCCACTTGGGCAAAGTTGCTATATGAATTTCTAAAGTTTCCATCAACATATTCATTAAAGTGGGATGCATCTATGCCAATAAAGTCTAGATAATCTCCCAACCTAACATGAAGGGTAATGAAACCATAATAAACTCGATATGTTCCATCTACATCTATAATACCTCTTACGGTTATATCATGAATCCCTGCTGTAAGTGGTGTATGTGGAAGAGGTACAACTAAGGTTTCCCCTGCGGGAATATTTAAGTCAAATAAATCAATTGAATATTCTTCCCCATCTACGATAACTTCAAGTGTACGAAGAGTTACATCACTTGTATGATCATTAAATAGATGTACATCTAGGGTTAACTCTTCATCGGTAATTGGCATAAATGTATCTGTTGTTACTTCAGAAATACCTACAAGAGGTGCTCTACCAATCCATACAGGAGCTGTCATAGCTGTTCTTTCCTGGCCCCTGCTATTAGTAGCAATAACTCTTAAGAAGTAGTACCCTGGCTCTGGATCAACCATAGTTACACTGTATTTGGTAGTTTCCCCTACTGGGGTATTGAATGCTTGACGTTCAAGCTCAACTCCACCATTGGTAACTAAAGCTACACTACGAACTACATAAGTATCTCTTGGAGCTCCAGGAATGTCTACTCTTGGCTCTTCTGGAATGTATATTTCTGCAACAAATTCAGCTACTGATGGAACCGTATGGAATACTGTACCCATAGGTTCACCATTTACATAGTAGCGAATTTCCATATCACGAATCTCCGTTGAAAATACCGCTCTATCACGGAATGCTTGCCACATACCCTCCATAGTAAAGTCATTGGTGTATATAGCTACACGGCCTTCATTGGACCAACCAAAACGGCCGCGGTGGTTATCTTGGCTATTTGCAGGTGCCAATAACCAACCTCTATCTAGAGCCATAATGTATTGCTCGTGAGATGGGAAGAATCCTCCTGAACCAATGGCTCCCTCACCGTTAGCTACTTCAATTAATGGAATACGTAAAGCTATTTCAGGATCAAAATGAGCAAAGTTATTGAAGTTACCAAATGTAGTTCCTGGATGGTTAAACATAGATATAGATTCTGGTGAACGTCGAAGAAGTTCATAGTATCTTTGTAATCTAAGGTCATTGTTACTTACATTCAAGTAAGTATTATTACGACAAACCCATCCTGTTGTGTTAAAGGTATTAATATGTCCAGGCCCACCTGCCCAAGTAAACTCAAAGGCATTAGTTGGTAAGAATTCTCCTGGAACATAAGCAGCAGTTGCTGCATTAACTCCTCTGGTCCAGCGATAACTTCCTGTAGCGTTGTATCCATCAAGATTAAACACATCTGGCCCATCAGCGCCACTAGCTCTTACTCCACTACCAGGAGCAGTGTAACCAAAGTCAAACCAGTTACTGTGATCAGACAAGGCAAAGAAGTCTAGCCCTGCTACATCTCTCGCTTCTATGAAAGCAGCTTCAGGTGTACCAATACCATCAGACATAATAGTGTGGGCATGAAGTTGTCCAAAGAATATTCCTTCGCCTCCAACTATTCTTTCAGTAAAGTTAAGTTCTAGCACTGCACTGTCTGCATAACCTATAGCTCTAGCAACAGCAGTAATACGAACAGGTAGCATAGCACCTGTAATTACAATGCCATCGGTATATGTTGCTTCTGGATGTACTATCTCAGTACCACCTACATTGCCAACATTAGTAGTAAGAATGTAGTAAATTGTAGCATCTTTTGTAGTTGTTTGTAATAGTAGTTCCGTTCCTGGACGAATTCTACCAGAAACATGGCTTGGCACAACATTAGCTACAGATACTTGAGTATAAGTAAATGTTTGTAAATCGGTTCTTTCTATGTATTCCCCTGGATTAGCTTCATCAGGATAAATGGCATAGGCCTCAATTACAAACTCGCCATTTGGAAATTCCGTTACTGGAATATCTACTGTAGCAGCTGTGGATTCTGCAAAAGCTCCTCCATTAACACTGTAACGGATTCTTGCTGCCTCAGGAGAAGTTGCAAGAGTTACATCACTGTTAAGAGCTACTACGCTTCCAGATAGAGGATTAGCAGTAATATTTGTAACTTTAGGAGGCGCTGCCTCAGATACCTCAGCATGGATTAATTGTACTGCAAGTCTACCGTTAAACCAATGGACAAAAGCTCTGTCTATTTTAAGCCAATCGCCGGTTTGAATTCCTGCTGGAAGCTCTTCTCCAGTTGCAAGTCTAAGCTCAAATCTTTGGCCACCACTGCCAATTAGATAGTGAGTTCCTACAGGCGGAACTCCATCACCAGTTCCAGGAGGTGGTCCATCGTCTCTATGTCTAAACTGCACTCTATCTAAAGTCACCATCATAGTACGGAAGTGTGGTGGTACCATGTCATCAATGGAATTAACAGGGGCAGGAGTAGTGGTTGCGTCCCTTTCAATAATCTCGATGCTTCCACCAGGTACGTTGATACCAATTTGATTAACTGTTAGGTTAGCACCACGATTACCTGTTACTCGCACTCGATGTCCTACATAGTCTACTAAACTATTTCCTGCGCCAGCCCAGACAATAATACCATCTCTTGAGCCGTGTCCATCTTGGATCATTAAGTTTCCTGGATCATTACCTGTCAAACCTACAGTTATTGTTGCATAACCTTCGACAATAACACGGGTATTTGTCGGCTCTTGATGGGCTTCAGCAATTGAGATTACAGGAGGTGGAGGTGGAGGTTCTTGCCCTAGAGCAATCCGCTCTGCATTGCTAATACCTGTCATGCTAATTAAGGTAGCATCATTAGGAAAAGTTGAGGAATACACCCTTATTTCATCAGTTTCTCCTTGTGCGAATCTAAACACATGACCTCTGCGTATCTCTACTAAGCTACCATCTTGAATATCATCAAATGCTCCCGCTGGAACTCCTAAGTTAGCACGTAATACCACATCCGTGTCTTCCAATGTGTGGCTTTGATTGCCAGTATTTGGATGTCTATTTTCAATCCGCACAGGCGGAGTCACAATAGATACCAACATTCCCTCAAATCCTGATTCAGCTTGCTCAATGGTAATTGGAATTGGGGCAATCTGAGCAATATTAGAGTTCACCACATCAGGAACAACTGCCGTTGCTGAATTGGTATCAACCCCATTGATTCGTAAATGACCTTGGATCTCTCTTACATAACCTGTTACCCTTACACGCTGCCCTGTGAAGTTACCGGCATTTGCTACGGAAACAAGTATCCCATCATTTGGCCCACTTGCATTTGGGGCTTGCATAAAAGCAACTGCAGCTGCCTGGGAACCTGTTATATAACCTTCTACAGTAACTATCTCGCCTGAGTTTAGGCTAGCTCTAGCTTCTGGGAAGGTAATTGTGTCTGATGAACCGTTGCCATCATCCACATCGTATCTAATAAAAAGATGATTTATTCTGTGAGCACCGCCAGCTCCAATAGCATGAGTTGATGATGCATCATAATCTGCTCTTGCCGAAAGATTGGATGTTATAACCCAACGCAAATAAACCTCTGGTTGATCTTCTGCTGCCTCTGGAAGCATAACACTAAATTGATTTGGTGGATGATTGATTGTATAAGCATTCTCCAAATTTTGAACCACTCTAAACTCTTTTATGGGTATCCAATTGTCCCCTCCGTCAAGACTATACTGAAAACTAAAACGCCCTGGACCTGTTCCTGCTGACTGCATTGCCCAAGATACTTCCATATCAGAATAATCTTCTGTAGAAATACTGGTTTGCCACCATGCGTGGTTTCCTTCGTTATTCAAAGGGCTGTTGATACCGCCGTTGCCACTGTTATCCGCATTACGCACATTAATGGCATCAACGCTCCCGTTTAAAACTCTAGGACTTCCACCAACCATAAATTGCAGAGTCGGAGCTGGTTCCAAACCTCCATTTGCTGCAAGAGCGGTATTCACTTCACCTGCAGCTATAGCAGCATTAATTGCTGCATTGTTAAGAAAGCTCCAACTAGCCAAAACATTGCTCTGTGCTAGGGGCATAACTCCACTTTGTTGCTCTAGTTCTTGAATCCTCTCAAGATCCTCATTAGTTGCCAGATTATCACTATAGAGATTATCTGTTAAATCCAGAATCTCTGGCGCCCCATCTGTTAAATCTAGAATCTGAGAGTCTTCCTCAGTCGGGCCATTTGGTCCCTCTGCAGCAGATGCTCCTGCAACAGCTTGGAAAGACATTAGCACTACTACTAAGAGTGCTAAAAACTTTTTAATTTTCCGCATAAATTTTCCTCCTTCTCGTTTCTGGTTAAAATTATACTTACATGTAATCTATGTTAAACACGTTCCTTAACAACTGTAGAAAGTGTTGTTTTCTTTGTTTAATAAAACATGGGTCTATGCATCTATGATATTCATTATTTTACAATCATCTTCATTTTATTTTTCATAAAGGATGATACTTTATTCTCAGTTGCTAGCATTGCTGCAAGTATTGCCGTAATAGGTACAGCTAAAACTAATCCTATGCTAGCCGAAACGCCTTGGATTACTTCTACAGCTAGTATATCTAAATTTATTAAACGCATATAAGGTAAGCGATATGAAACAATAATAATCAATACAGTAATGGAGCTTCCTGCAAAAGCTAATATAAGGGTGTTGGACATGGTTCCGACAATGTCTCGTCCTATGTTCATTCCGCTTTTATAAAGATCCTTTAATTTCATAGTTTGATTGACTTCTTTAATTTCAAATACCGCTGAAGCAATAGACATCCCAACATCGATTACTGCTCCCAAAGAAGCGATGATAATGCCAGCAAATAATAGCTGGGGAATTTGAACAGGGATTGCTCCAGATTGGAAAAGTACCTCCTCAGCATGGGACATCTGCATACCAGATATATTGGCTATGCTTCCTGCCATCATGCTAATCCCACCAGCGATAATAACGCCTATCATGGTACCTCCAATTGCAGCCACACTTTTCAAGCTATAATCGCTAATCATCAATATAGAAAATATTGCTGTCAGCACAGCTGTTATAACTGCATATAGTACAGGGCTGCTTCCATTTAGGATGGCTGGTATCATAAAAAACACCACTGTTACTAATGTGAATATTAATGATAAAACTGAATAAAAACCTTTCTTTCTGGCAACCAGTATCAGTACCAGGAAAAACAATCCAATAAATCCTATTATGAAGCCATCACGAGCATGCCCAAATACATCCACATGAACGATAGAGCCATCTACATCAGTTACAATAGCCACTAATAAAGTCATTGTATCTTCTGCCATATGATTAAAGAACCGACTAAGGGTATTCTCGATTCTGACCTGTTGCCCTCTGTGCTCCCCTGATAAAAGCTCTATATCTATAGTTTGGCGCCCTATATATAAGCCCTCAACTTGAGGGTCTGGAGACAATCTATCATTCTCCACAGCCATTACCCGAGCTCTCTGGACGGAAAAAGCGGTGATTTCCTCATCTCCTCTAATACTCATGTCAGATGTTATAATTACTATTACACAAAAAAAGACCCCGACTAAAATCGTCCATCCTCTTCCTCTCATAGATAGAGATTTCGTGGCTTGTCTTGGCCTGATTTTCTTTTGTAGTGCTTGTAACATATTTAGCCTCTTTTCGCTGAATAACTCTCTTATATTCTAAAAGATTTTTAGCTTTTTAGCAAGTAAAATGTATCCTTTTTATGTAGTACTTTTTCACAAAAAAATCACCCCTATTGTAGCATATATTCCTATGCTGGCCTCCCTCTAGTCAAAACCGCTAAAAAAGATGCTATCATTTGTAATATATTTTATTTTACCCTAGTTTTCATTTAAATTCTAAGCTCTTATTTAAGTTTTTCAAGTTCAACAAATCGTTCCACCACTTGTTGGATATTTTCCTTTTCTAAAGCTGAGTAAAATTCCGAACGAAGTGGCTTCCAAGCAACAGGTTTGTTTATATTTTTTTTATACATCTCTTCCACCGTAACCTCACTAGAAAAAATTGTCCCCTTAACGGCTTCATAAAGTGCCTCTCCTTTTAGTGTGTTTATTTTCAAACAACTCAGACCTTCTGGAACCTCTTTATGATAAAACTCCTCTAACCCCCATGCATCACCCATGATTATATCTGCTACATAGTTATTCTTTTTAAACTCACAGGAGTAACAACTTTTTCTAAGTGCCCAGTTTCCTGAAAATGCCCGCATATAAGAATGTTTATTCTTCCATCCCAATTCCACTCTTCCGTTTGCAAAATGCATTTCTGTTACCGCTTGTTTAGCAGGTGCTTGATTGCTTCTAAATTGAAAATACGTAATTTTTGACTTTCGACCACGCTCTTTGAACTGAACATATTTTTTCAAAGCTAACGCCGAAGGATATCCTTTGCATAAAATCTCAATAGTATAAAGGTTATCATAACTCTTACCCAAAAAAGTCATAAGCCCTGCTATTTTACACGGCGTCCCTGTAAAGAGAACAGGCTTACTTGTTTTTAATGCTTTTAGCGTCTTATTATAAATGTCATTGTGTTCTGGCTCAACATATTTACTATAGCGAAATGCTTTCGCCCCTTCTTCTGTGTCAGCTATGTCATACATTGCCCTTATTACATCTGCTGTCTTAACACCAATCACATATCCTCCTTTTTTTAATATTTCTTTGGCGAAGGTCATAAACATTCCGCCTGAACTAGAATTACGATGAATCTCATCATCATTACTAAATGCCAGGTAAGCTTTTGGCGCATACTCATGATTAGAAGATTTAGGCTTTACATTGTGCGGACAAGTATTACTACAAAGACCACATTTATTACAATTATTCATAATTGCTGGAAACCAAAATCCTTCTTCGCTTTTCTTTAGCTCCAATGCATTTATTGGGCATTTATCTACACAGGATCCACAGCCATAACAATAAAATTCGTTCCCTGTGGAGAAATAATCTGCGCTCTTAATCGGTTTTTTCACAGAGTTCAACGAATTACTTAGATAATCAATAGAGTGTTGCTTCAATTCTTCTAGCCTAATATAAACATCAGAATAATCAATTTCTTTAAACGCCGCATGAATTGAAAACTGATGTAAACTACGATCAACAAACTTTTCATGTATCCCCAGTTTTGTCAACAAACCCTCTACACGAATATCAAGGCCATATCCATGTCCAAGTGCAAGAAAAGGCTTACCGAATATCAGTGCAAAAGCAGTGACATGGAAGGATTGAGTAATTACATAACTGCTGTGAAAAATAGCGTTCAAAACACCGTCAGGTGCCATCTCACGTGTAGTTCCAAGTTGGTTATCAAACTGAACATCCTTTAAGTTGTGTACGATTGGTAAGCTAAGCAACGATGACAGCTTACGAGCGTAATCCGCAAGTTTGTCATCTCTTCCGTTGTGGGCATGAAGGTGGCAATAAATATAATCATCACCATATGGATTATGCCTCGTTGTCATATCAAAGTATGAGCAGCGATCCAGCAAAAGCGTTGGATCCAAAACAATGGATACTGGCTTGCCACTGAGTTCTTCAATTTTTGACTTTAATCGTTCCTCTCTAAGGGAAATATGCGAAAATCTTTTCAAGTTTTCCCTGTAGAAATCCTCAACTTCTTTTTCATCAAGATTTGTTGTAGCCCCCAATGATGCTGCGTAACTAATACGCGGAATATCAACTTGTTTCATAGCCGCAGGAAGTGCACCAAAATAAAAAGGATTCAGTTTAGTAAGTGATTGACTCCAAATCTGATCCGACCCGTATAAAAGAACATCTAGCCTATTCAGCTCATCAGCTTGATCCTTTATAATATACTTAAGCTGCCTCTTATTAAATTTTAGCGTCTCCCATTCCTTTGCATCACTTGGTACAGGAAGTCCGGCACGATTGATTAGATGATACGCATCATGTCCCATGCCAATCAATTTTCGTCGCAATGCTAATGATTGCATTGAAGCACCAAAATTATTTAAGTGCCCGCTAAAGGTAATTATTCCAATATTCATAATTCTAAGTACCTTTTTTATACTTTCATCTTCATGATAATTTAATCAGCTCTTGATACACTCGTTCCGAGTTTTTGGTGTCACGGTTAGCGAAACACATATCCACACGTTCCTCATACATGGCTTCCATTACACATCCATTTTTCAAATAATCAATGATTTTATCAACACAATCGTTTTGATTATCAATAACAGAACCAAAGCCCTCTTTTTCATAATCGAAGGCGTAGTCCATATCATTGTTGTCCCCATAAGGAGTAGGTGTGTTTGCTTCTTGATAGTAAATTATAGGCTTTTTTAAGTAAGCAAAATCAAATACTGCGCTGGAATAATCCGTAATCATTAAACTAGAAATCTCATATAGTTTCCGATAGCTTACCTCATTGTCAGCAATCTCCATTTCCTTAGGTATCTGAAAATCCTTTTTTTGAACATATAGTTCAGGATGTAATTTGATGACAAACCTATACCCATATACTCTTAGTGCTTCTAATAGACGCACATCATTAATAAAATTATTGAACATCTTACAATACATACTTTCCCTGAATTGAGAATTATATGCACGTGTCTCCACATCTCCTAGAGCTGTTCGCCAAGTAAAAACTAAAGTGATTACTTTTTCAGGATTACTTTTTAATAAGTCAAACCGCGGAAGACCTGTAAGCTTCACTTGTTTTTCGGTAAAGCCAGAGTGTTTAATTATATTTGTGTATTCTTTTAAAGAAGTTGCACAAAACATAGCTAAATCTCGTCTTGTACTATTTAAGTAGTTATCGAAAATACCTGTGCATTGGATTACACCGTGTTGTAGGAATATTTCCTCAAAATTGCTCAAAGAGTTCGAAATCTTGCGAAACTCCTCTTTTGATATATTCGTGTTCGTATTGGAGTCATAAAAAGTTGTACTAGAGATATATTTTTCAGCAAACATGAGTAGAAATTTATACTCGAAGCTTCCGTATATAACTATATTTGGGTTTAAGCCTTTGAAATTCTCATAATAGTTTCCATCTGGAATTACCATGAACTTTTCAATGCCATCATCAATATTGCAACAATATCTAAAAAGAGCTTCCGCATTATCGTCGATTCGATTATGTCTATCAATAAATAACCAAATACGTTTGTTACGATACGTTTCAAACAACTCCACATACTTTCTCAATAAATAGTGATCTTTATATTCATCCATTTTGTTTAATATTTGCCTAGAAACAGATGTTAAGCTTATTTTTTCGATTTCAAGTAGATGTCTCATTAAACCTCTTTTGACAATAGCCTTATCTCCAATAAAAAATGTATTACCATGGTAGAAGCGAGAAAACCAAGAATGTACCATAATTGCAGGTTCCATTACATCATCATGCTTAAAATAAAACGCTAAAACATCCTCAAAGCCATACTCCAAATTGCTAATATCAATATCAAACTCAAAGGCCGTTGTTGGAAACGTTTCCTCACCTAAAAAATAATTTACTCCATACATCGATGAGGACTTAAGAGTAGCATAAGTATATCTCTCCATGTTGCTGCACACAAGTTGAACTTTATCAACACATGGTTTAACAAAATAGCCTCGTATCATAAGCCTAGTTCCAATTTGGTTAACAAATCTAATATTAATATGTCCCGACAATGTTTCAAAAGGTTCTTTGCCGAAATAGAAACGTGCTCCCACTTCATTTGTTCGCTTCCTTAAGTAAACATCGCCATATTTCATTTTCTTAAATAGGGCACGGCACCAATAAGGGATATAGCTTTGCTCCAACACTTCCTTGTCCATATGGGAGACCAGATAAGTAATGTCGGCCCTCATTTGGTCTATATCTATATTTATACCATATTGTCTAGGATCGAACTTTGCTAATCGAAACCAATGTATATCATATAGTATAATATTTTGGGCAAATCTTGGAATATAGCCCAATTCATTCATGTACTCTTCAAAATTATTGCGGTAAACTGAAATACGTTCATAAAACTTAGGATTTGAAGCAGAGTTGTCAATGGTACTTGATTCATCAGCTCTTTTCCTTAAGTACAAATGCCCTCCTTGCTCGTTACACCAACCAACCAAATTAGATTTCCGAAAAATATTCAGCAGAAACTGAGCATCTTCAGATATCTCAAGCGTTTCATCAAAGCTTTCATTAATGACAGCATTACTTCTAAACATGGCGTTATGAACATGATGAAAAAAAACATTCTCTTTTCTTAAGTCAATAATACGTGTGCTTCCGCGGTCAATTACCTTGTAAGCATAGTGGTCACCGGTTTCTCTATCAAATAGTTTAATTGGAACAAAAGCTACATCTGGACCATGCTTTCCTTTTCTCTCATTTTTTTCTAAAAACCTAACAAGAACTTCCATTTGATTCAATGAGTATTTGTCATCGCCATCCAAAAAACAAGTAAAAGGAGCGTTAAAATGCTCTTTACAAAACCTAAGCCCTACATTTCGTGCTGATGATACACCACCATTTTCTTTAGAAATATAAGTAATTTCGGGATAAAACTTTTGGAAACCTTTAACAATACTTTCTGTATCATCCGTGCTGCCATCATTAACAATTATAAGATTTATTTTATCGAATCCAATCGTTTGATTTACAACGCTGTTTATTGCGTCTCGCAGGTAACAGGACACATTATATGCCGGGATAATACAATTGACTTTCTTTTTTTTCATATTTTTCAATTTATCTCCTACTATTATTTACTCAACTCAGTACTATTAGACGTCGTGGCATATTTGCTCTTTCGCCACGTGCCAAAGGTAGACCACTCTTTACAAGGCTTCTTTCTTTACACTATACACATCTTATTCTCATAAAGTCAATAGCTGTTCTTTTCTTTTCTTTAAAAATAATATCGCCATTGAAGCATATGTTCCTTTATCCATATTCCTCTAGGCAAAACTACCAAAAGGAAAACTTTATTTTAACGTAAATGTCAAAAACCTTTGGATTCCATTATTTTTTTCACATGCTCTAAATCCTTTTTAGTGTCAACAGAAATTGATTGGGTGTCAACTTCAATCATCTTAAAGGGCTTTTTATGTTCAATAAATCTCAGGTAGTCAATATCCTCTACATTTTCATTATATCCCTTATCTGTAGACACGAAAAAATCTAGTGCCTCCTTACAATATGCAACAACTCCAAGGTGCTTGTAATACTTAATCTCATGTGTAGCCTTTGGATAGGGAACTGGTGCTCTTGTCATAAACAAAGCACTCATATCATGTCCAAATACCACTTTTATATTTGTAATATCCACAACTTCGACAGGGTCCTTAATAGCTGCCATCAGGTTGCTAGCATAAAAACCTTTCAAATCTTTGGGGATTACCGCAGAAATGATTTTTGGATCAATTAAAGGTTCATCTCCATTTACAACTGCATAAATATCTGCCACTATCTTATCTGACACTTCTTGAATGCGAGATGTTACGGTTTCATGATTATCTCGAGTCATAATCACATTCAACGAATACTCATCACAGACATTTTTTATCAGGTCACTATCGGTTGCAATATAAATCTCATCAAATTCCGTAACTTTTTTAGCTTGTTGATACACCCACCACACCATTGGCTTCCCATGAATGTCTGCTAATGGTTTACCATGAAATCTGGTTGATGCATAACGTGCTGGTATTATTCCAATAATTTTCATACCTTACTCCTATAGCCTATATGGCCACATTTTCCTTTCTTAACTATTAATTCACTCTATTCGTATCCTCGTGCATTTGGGCAGGGATGTAGTAAGCCTTGGTTTTGCAGGTTTATAAATATTTCTTTTGCTATAATCTCCTGGCCTTTTTTGTTAAGCAAAATTGAAGAGTCTATCCATATCTCTCCTAGGCCATGAGGCCGATTAAATATTTGCTCTAAATCAAGTATTTTGTAGGACTTTTCTAAAGCCTCTGGTACCACGTCCAGCATTACTAATACTATATCGCCTTTTTTATACTCAAAACCATTTAGCATAATACGGTGCATATTAGAAACAAAATTTTCTGAATAACCGCCACAGTTTACTACCTTGTAGAAGCTGTGGTAAGAATTTAAAAATCGTTGTAAACAAGAAGTCATTGTTTCACCATCGGATACACACGGAGCATATACCATATCGCCTCCAAAAAGATATATACTATTTCTTGCATGTTCTGGAATATCAGTAGTTACTCTACACCCATTTTTGACATTTACAAACTGACCAACTCTATCTTTGGGCATGGACCAGCCATCATTATTCCTTTGTAAGTCTGAAACTGCATAGGCTATATACTCTGCCACTTGTTCTATGGTCTCTCCACATTCAGCAAGTGCAAGTGGAATAACTGGTGGTTTTTCAGTCAATCCCCTCCTTATTGTAAGCAAGGTAGGTTTTTTGTTTACAATCTCGTTTTCGTTTTCGCTTCGCTTTTCTGCAGTAGATTTTATTAATGATGCAGGCTCTTTTATAAAAGCAAAGTCTACATCTGGAAATCGTCTCTTAAATTCCAAATATGGGTAAACTTCTCTGGCATATTGTAAAGCATCCTTTGCAACATCTTGGATTTCAACAATTTTTGCCCCATATTTTGTAAATCCGTACATAATTTCAATAGTAGGTTCGGAAGATACAATAAGTATATAATCATCGGCTGTATATTCTATACTACCATAAGCGGTAAATCGGGTTTTAATTAAATTACTTGAAACATAGGTAAACTCAGAAACACAATCAATAATTTCAATTCTTTCGTCTACAAATAAAGAATTGTATATTGCATGTCCGTACATCCAGTCTTCCTCATCACAATAAAAATATAATGAGGAAACACCTTTTCTTAGTAGCTCATCCACAAAGGAGTGTCCCAAATCCTTTGAAACTTGAAGTGTCGCTAATGTGCTTAAAATATCGCTCTTTCGTTGCTTTTCAGCAAACAAAATGCGTTCCAAATTGTCTAGCCCTTCTGAAATGTCCTGACTTTCCACATTAAGAGTTTGTACTAGATTTTCAGGTTCGTAAATTAAAGGAGCAGTATCAAATCTATATATAATCTTTGATAAATCTCCCTTATCATAAAAGCGAAATCTCACCCCATAGTCGCCAAAGCTCTTTATTGTAAAAGATGCTTTCCCAGAAAAAGCCGGAAATAGGGAGTCCATAACCTTCAGATTTCTAAGCAAATCATAGCCAACATATGTGCCTTCTGGAACTCCTATGAGCTGTACCTTGACTACCCCATTTTCTATTGTAGCAGAATAATCCAATGTGGTAGACAATAGGGTTCCCACTTCTCGAAACTTAACAGCCTTATCTGTACTCATATTTTCACCTTGAACTCCTTCTGTATTGAATGCAGTGCCTAGGTTAAAGTCTTTAATACTGCAAGCTTTAATATTTGCTTTTACATAGTTTAAACAGTGAGTAAACTCAAAGTTTTTAACATTATTAAGGCAAGATGTATCCCTTGAAAAAACATGAATATACTCATCTTCATTTTTCATAAGGCAGCCCTTTGCAAAGGGCTCCTTGCTTATTTTAACGGATTGTATATTTTTCTTCATGTCTTTACTGGTGAATATTTCTGGCACATGATCAGTGGAGAGAAATATTCCTGCCATATTAGCATTTCTCTTTATTGCTGGGAGTAACTTCCTTCTCCCCCATTGGTTTAAGTTATTGCATAATAGCAATGTTTTCTCATTGGGATTAACATCCTTTATAAAGGGGAGTATTCTTATATCTCGAGATAGGTATTTTCTTAAAAAAATCCGGCTGAGACTTACATTAATTCCTGAAAAGTATATGGCATTATAATCCCCCATAGCCTCCAGAACTTTTATGGCAACTAGTAATTTAATAAGTGCCGGATAAAGCTCCAGATATTCTTTCCCAAGAAGGGAAGATTCAGCATCTCCTTTAAAATATGATCCACTTGATGAAGCTGAGGATAAAAGCTCCTTAACTTTAATATTACTATATAGAGGTAGTAGTTCCATGGGAAAGGCAGCTGGCATTAAGTTGGCCCCTTGGATGTAAGGGGTAAACTTAAATTCTATCTCTCGTGGATGGGGTTTAAAATAAACCTCATTTTCCGTTGATACAAAAAAATCTGCCATTAGTTGATGCAATAAGATAAATTCATTATTCAAGTCTACATTGTCTACCAGTCCTCTTTTTCTAAGACCTGCAGAACAAACTAGACGTGAGGAAAGTACAATAACTGAAATCTCACGCCCTGAATTTATATCAAAAGATGTTTTGAATAGTTTCAGCATTTGTCCCAAAAATAAGGTTGGAAAAGTGGCAATAATACCTTTGTAATCCCATCTTTTTACCAAGGAACAATCCTTTATGTAAGAAGGAAAAGAAGTTGTTTCCTTCATGAATATTGTGTGCTTGCACCTGGCTCCTCTTCCACTACGAATCCCTTTTCTTACAATAAGCAAATCGTATTCATAACTTCGTGTGTTTGAGCTTTGCAAGCGTAACCTGGCACGACTCCGAGGTCTAAAGTTATCGTAAACTTGAAAAATATTTTCAACCGCTTCAATGGTAATATACGGGACTTTCTTGTTTTCTAAATATATCCCAAACAAATCCACTTCATCTACAAGATGATATATCTCATCAAAATCACTTGGTTCAAGCTGATTTGTTTCAAGTATATGTTCTACATAAGTAACAATGTTATTTTCTAGGTTCTCTCCCTCATCCATTGCATACTTAAATATATCCATATAGACAAACTTTGTGTTTTCTAAAACATTGACATCAAGGACATCATATAATATCTTATCAATCTGAAATACTGCATAATCATCACGGTGGTAATGATATCTATGGGCAATTGCTTTTATCAAAAAGCCATTGTGGGCAATATTATAAAGAACCCTCATGACACTCGAACCCTTTCATAAAAAATCTCTGTTATTTACTTCTCTAGTTCAACAAAGCGATCTACCACCTGCTGGATATTCTCATTTTCCAAAGCTTGGTAGAATTCCGAACGAAGTGCTTTCCAAGCTACTGGCGCTTTCACATTACTCTTAAACATCTCATCAACAGTTACTTCTTTGTGGAATATCTCATCTTTAAACATCTCGAATAACTTGCCTCCTTTTGGAGTATTGATTTTCAAGCAACTCAAGCCTTCTGGAACTTCTTTTTCATAAAGGTGTTCAAGTCCCCATGCATCGCCAAAGGTAATGTCTGATAGGTAATTATTCTTCTTGAACTCACAATAATAGCAACTCTTACGAAGAGCCCAATTTTTCGAAAATGCCCTCATGTAATAATGCTTGCGCTTTAGCCCAACCTCTTCTCGACCATCTTCAAATCGCATTTCAATTGCCGCTGATTTTGCTGGGGCGAGATTGCTTCTGAATTGGAGGTATGTAATCTTCGACCCCCGTCCTTTTTCCTTAAAATCCACATACTTTTTCAAAGCCAAAGAGGAGGGGTAACCTTTGCATAATATTTCAGCAGTATAAAGGTTGTCATAATCTTCTCCTAAAAAGGTTCTAAGTCCTGCAATTTTACAAGGTGTCCCTGTAAATAAAACAGGACGCTCCGTTTCAAGAGCCGCAAGGGTCTTACTATATATATCATTATGCTCTGGCTCCACATACTTACTATAACAAAACTCCCGGGCCCCTTCCTCAGTATAAGCAATATCGTAAACAGCTCGAATTACATCTACTGTCTTTACGCCAATGACATATCCACTTCTTTTGAGTATTTCTTTTGCAAAGGTCATAAACATGCCGCCTGAGCTGGAATTACGATGAATCTCTTCATTAGTACTAAAAGCAAGGTAGGCTTTGGGATTATACTCTGTAAGCTTCGGCTTAACATTGTGGGGGCAAACTTTACTGCACAATCCACAATGGTTACAGTTATTCTTCACAACTGGAAACCAAAACTCCTCCCTATTTTGCTCTAGATCAATTGCCCCTACTGGACATTTCTCTTTACAGGTTCCACATCCATAGCAATAAAACTCAATTCCTGTTGTAAAATAATCTGCTGGTTTTTCCCTTTTTTTAACATTCTTTAACGCATCAAACAAATAGCTTGAGGATGTTGCTTTCAATTGCTCCAATCTTTTATACACATCAGAGTAATCAATGTCTTTTAGGGCAATTGGAACCGGAAACCCTTTGCTATATCTATCAATGAACCGTTCATGCAGATTAAGGGTCTTTAGTAAGCCCTCCACACGAGCATCCAAGGCATTGCCATGTCCTAAAATCAGAAATGGTTTCTCGAAAATCAATGAAAATGCCAGTCCATGAAAGGATTGGGTCATAACATACTTGCTATGACGGATTGCATTAACAACACCGTCCTGACCCATATTGCGAGTTGTTCCAAGTTCATTTGGAAATACGGTGTCTCTAATATTATGAACTATAGGCAATCCCAACAGTCCTGAAAGCTTCTTAGTAAGCTCCACCAGCACCTTATCTCGTCCAACATGCTTATGAAGGTGAGCATATATATAGTCTTGTCCATATGGATTATATTCTGTCACTAAATCTGAATAGGCATAGCGATCAAGGAGAAATGTTGGATCAAGAACAACAGAGACAGGCTTGCCTGTAATCTCCTCTAGTTGAGCTTTGTGTTTTTCTTCTCTTATTGAAATACTTGAAAAATCTTTCAACATTTCTTTGTAGTCTTTTTGAAGTTCTTCATCACTAAGATCTGTCGCTCCAAGAGAAGCGGCATAACTAATTCGTGTTATGTTGTTTTCTTTGAGAGGAGAAAACAGACCGAAGTAATGAGGATTTAATTTTGAGGATAATGCCGCACTCCATATTTGGTCAGAACCACATACTACTGCGTCAAGGCTATTTAAACCAGCAATATCGCTTTTCATCATATAATTAAGATGCTTTTTGTTAAATACAATTGAGGCGGCCTCTTTAACATTTCTTGGAATGTGAGGCGCTTCCCTAGTTGCAATATGCCATACATTGTAGCCCATACTAACTAGTTTTCTACGCAAAGCCAGTGCTTGCATAGCGGCACCAAAATTATTACTGTTGCAACTAAAGGTAAGTATCCCAATATTTATCTTTTTATCCATTAACCTCTCCTTACTATTTTACATTTAGCCAATTTGGCAAAACTCTTATTCTCTGTTAGTCAACTAGTTGACAGTCACTCAGAATCCGCTTACGCTACTTCTTCGTAACAATCAAGTAGCTACGCTACCAACTCAGTGATGGCTTGAACCACTGAGTTAAGCAAGTTATACCCACCGCCTACGCTACGCTTAGAGGCGGGGGACTTGCTTTGATTGTTAAATCTTACTATGTTACTCAATTTTACTATGTTGTTCAATTTTACTTTGTTATTATTTCATTATAAACACGCCTACAATTTTCTATATCTGTATATGTAAAGAAATCATCAACACGCTGTTGATACTCGTCTGGCATTACACACCCGCTTTTTATATGAGTAACAATTGCTTGTATCATTTGTGCGCTATCTGTAATCACTTCACCAAAGCCCATTTTCTCATAGTCAAAATACCCGCTGTTATAATGGTTAGCGTCAAAATGGTAATAGATAATTGGCTTTTTAAGGTACGCAAAATCAAATATTGCTGATGAATAATCGGTAATTGCCAAAGCTCCTTCTGCGTAGAGCTTTTGATATGACGTTTCTTGTGGTGCAATAGTCACCCTTTCATCAAAACTAAAATCTTCCATTTGAACATATATTTCGGGATGGGGGCGAAATACTAATTCGTACCCATGTTCCTGGGCTGTATCCAACAACTCCTTATCACTTAAAATATTATTTATGCCTTTATAATACTCAGACTCTTTAAATTTAGGGTTGTAAATACAACCAATATGTTGACCAGGTGCATACTTGGCCAAGTTTCTGCGCCAAGTGAATATAAATACTATTTGCTTTTTTGTGTTGCTTTTTAGTCCATCGTAACGAGGAAGGCCGGTCAATTTTACAACATTTGGACAATACCCGTACTCTTTATGCAAAATTGAGTTATATTCGCCCTTTGTAGTAGTAACAAACAATTTAAAGTTTCGCTTCCACTTATGTAAATACGATGATAAGTCATGTAAAATGATACCGTGTTGTAAAAACATAAATTTCGCTCTGGACAGCCCTTTAAAAATGTTAATCTGTCTATCTGTTCCAAAAGGAAAAACATCAGGATAACTAAAAGATGCCGATATATACTTCTCAGCGAACAAATGCAATAACTTATGCTGTTTTGAGCCAAAAAACACCACTTTTCCAACATCTTGCATTCGAGGAACATCTGGTGAATCTTCCTTAAGTACAAAGTATTTTTCTATTCCATCATCTATACTTGCACAGTAGCGAAACAGATGCTCCGCATTATCATCTGCTTTGTTTGTTCTATCCATAAACATCCATATTCTACGTTTGGCCATTTCGTCATACTGTTCCAAGTACGATTGAAGTAATTCCACATCCTGGGCAAACCTATCTGAAGTAAGATTTTTTTGAATATAGTCATTTACTTTCTTAACTAAAGCGCCATCATTCAAGGAAATCACTCTAAAGCTACTTTCACCAAGCCTAAAAACAATAGTCTCATCACCTAAAACAAATGCCCCAGGCTCATCACACATCCGCGAATAATAGGCGGCTTTAATTGTAACTGGATATAACCCATACCCTTTTACCTTTGTGCGGAAAGAAATAACTCCTTCTCCGGTAAAAGGAATTGACAAATCAAACACACAGGCTTTATAACATATGCATCCCAAATAGTGGATACTGGTATGGTCAATATCATGAAAACGGCAAGTATACTCCGCGTCATTGTAGATTGCAACTAATTCTACCTGCTCCTTGTCAACTACGTAATAAGTCCCTGAAAAGGTAATGATGCCGCCATATTCTTCTGCAATGCGAATTCGCACCACAGGTGAAACACCATCCCTAGGCACTCCTCCAATTTCAAAATAGGGTTCGGAGGTTTCTTCGGATTCCACGAGCTTACCTGGTCCATGTTTCACTTCTAATAGATAAATTTTTTGCCAGTAAGAAAGTTGCTTTTGTCCGCGAATAAAATCATCATCCATATATGCAATAATACGTTTGAATTCCTCAAAAGTAGCTGTGATATCTAGTTCTTCTTGAATAGAATCTGGTATTTTCGGCAAATTGTACCACTGCAAATCATGCATTACCAGATATTGGGTGTGTCTGGTGACATGGCCATAGAGTGTAAGCTCCTCATCAATAAGATGTCGCCCTAATGAGAAAATTCTATTGTACCATTCAGGAGAATGAGCAATGTCATCTAATTCTGGTATCTCTTTTACTGCTCTTCTGTAATAGCATTTTGCCCCACCATCTAAAGCATATTTTTCTTTATGTCGTAGTAATTTTGAAACAAAAACCGAACCTTCTAGAAACTTCCCTTCTTCCATTCGTAATTCTTTGTCAAAATACAAGTCGTCAATTTCTTCTGAGGCAAAAAAGCAGCAGGATGTGCCATGGGTATACTTATTTTTCCCACCTCGTATTTTTACAATTCTGGAGGCGGAACTGGTTTCCTCTGATGCTTTTAGAATTGTTTTATCCTCTCCAACTATCTCTATTGGAAAAGCAACAAAATCTACTTCTCCCTGGTATCTTTGAAGTAGTGCAATTCCCCTTTCAAAAAGATTAATATCGATATAGTCCTCTGCATGCATAAAAAATGTGTAGATTGCTTTTGAATGAGTTTGGCAAAACTTCAAACCGACATTTCGTGCTGTAGAAAGCCCACCTTTACCTCCAGCAATATACACGATATCTGGATAAATAATCTGAAGCTTTAAAATTGACTCTTCGGTGTTATCGGTGCTGCCATCATCCACAATAACTAAGTTAATATTATCATAGCCAATGGTTTGACATACCACGCTATTAACTGCGTCCAATAGATATTTGGCAGAATTAGATGTGGTAATTATGCAATTTACTCTTTTCCTTATCACCATACTTATTACCTTTCAATTATTGGGGCAGCAAGTTATTCCCATCGCCTTCGCTGCGTGTTAAGGTGGGTGGGACTTGCTTTGATTGTTAGATTATTTTATTTCGAGTTCTCTTAGGCGTTTTCATAATCTCCTTATACACTCGTTTGCTGTTTTTTCTATCATAAAATGCAAAGAATCTATCTACTCTATTAAGATACATTTCTTCCATTTTGCATCCCCTCTCTAGATATTCTATAAGCTTATCCACACAGGCATCTTTATCGTATACCACGTCTCCAAAGCCATCTTTATCATAATCAAATGTCTCGCCTTTATCTTCTTCACCGTAGCAGCTAGGGCTTTTGGAATCTTGATAATATATAATGGGCTTTTTTAGGTATGCAAAATCAAATACTACACTAGAGTAATCTGTTATCATAACACTAGAAATTTCAAACAATTCTCGATAGCTAATTTCATCCACAACAACTTCAACCCCTTCTAAAAAAGTGAAGTCTTCTTTTTGAACGTAAAGCTCTGGATGCAATTTAACAATAAATCTGTAGTTTCCCTCACGCAATGTACTTAGTAATCTGTCATCGGTTATAAAGTCGTTAAACATCTTAAAAAATAGGGTCTTCTTAAAATATGGGTTATAAGCTCGTTCATCCTCGTCCCCCAAACTAGCTCTCCAAGAAAATGCTAAGGTAACGACTCTTTGGGGCTTATTATTTAGTAAGTCATATCTTGGGAATCCTGTTAGTTTAACTTGCTCCTTTGTGAAACCAGAATTCTTGAGTATGCTTTGATACTCTTTTTTTGAAGCAGCAAAGAAAAGAAGCAAATCCCGTCTTGTATTATTTAGGTAATTTTTAAATACACCTATGTTTTGAGTAATTCCATGTTGTAAAAAGATTTCTTCAAAGTTGCTAAAAGCATCTACTATTTTTCGGAATTTGTACTTAGGTATGTTTGTGGCCACATTATAGTCATAAAATGTTGTACTGGAGATGCACTTCTCTGCAAATAGGAGAAGAAACTTATACTCAAAACTACCATAAATAATTATATTGGGATTAACTCCTTCGAAGTTCTTATAATAGCTTCCATCAGGAATAATCATGAACTTCTCTATACCATCTTTGATATTGCAGCAATGCCTAAACAAAGCTTCTGCATTATCATCTATTCGGTTGTGGCGATCAATAAAAAGCCATATTCGCTTGTTCCGATACTCCGCATAATACTCCATGTATTTTTGTAATAAATACTTGTCTTCAAAGTCTTCCATCTCTTCTATGATAATTTGATTTAGAAAATCTTTTTTTAGAGTTTCTACTCTAAGGACATGCCTTGCCGCTGAGGTACGGATAATTGCGTTGTCCCCAATAAAAAATTTATTCCCATAATAAAAACGAGAGGACCAGGTGTGAGTTAGCCTAGCAGGACTATAGCGCCCATTATAGACGAAGTAAAATTCTAAGGATTGGACATGGTCTTCCTTGGCCTTTTCTAAATTTATCTTAAACTCGATATCCATAGCTGGAAACAACTGCTGTCCCAGAAATTGTTTCTTATCATTAAAAGTTGAAATGGTCATCTTTCCTTCTGTTTCGACACCACCGTACAAGGCAACCAAACGCAATCCTTCGTACATTGGTTTAACAAAAAACCCTCGAATATGGATAATGTTGCTTCTTTGGTTGATAAATTGTATGGGCACATCTCCAGCAACAGTTTCTAGAGGATAACCGCCCACATAATACTTAGGCTCAATTTCATTATTTACGCTTCGTAAATGTATCTTTCCATACTTAATTTGTTTAAAATATGTTCGATGCCAATATGGAATATATTCTTGCTCTAACAAGTCATCATTTATACAGTGAATTATGTATTCAACATCGCTAATAGCCTTATTATTATCAAAATCAAAATCGTACTTTATTGGATTTGCTTTAGACTGCTTAAACCAATGGATATCATATAGCCGACTTGCTTGAACAGCACGGGGCACCGCTCCCGTTGTCCTAATATAATTTTCAAACTCCTCTCGGTAATAAGATATTCTCTTATACAATGCTGGGTTGGAGTCAGCATTATCAATTGCACTAGATTCGTCTGCCCGTTTTCGTAAATGGTAGACGGTCTTTTCATTATGCCAAGCAACTAGATTTGTTTTTAGTAATACCTTCAAGATAAAATCCGCATCCTCTGAAATGCTTAATGCTTCATTAAATCTTACATCGGCAACTGCAGAGGTTTTAAACATCCCTGCATTTACATGATGGAAAAAAACACTTTCCTCTTCTAAGTCTATAACTCTTGTGGCACCACGGTCAATTGCTTTGTAGGCATAATGAACGCCAGTTTCTCTTTCAAATATTTTAATGGGTATAAATGCTACGTCGGGAGTTATTAATTCACTTTCATCATCATTATCCTCCAAAACCTTAGTCAAAACCTTCATGTGATGTAAATCATATTTGTCATCAGCATCAAGGAAGCAGGTAAATGGGGCTGTAGAATTGGCCATACAATAATCAAGCCCTGCATTTCTCGCTGCAGAAACTCCCTGGTTCTCTTGATTAATGCATATTATATCTGGGTAAAAATACTTATACGCTTCAACAATTTCCTCTGTATTATCGGTACTACCATCATTTACAATCACTAAATTAATATTGTCAAAGCCGATATTTTGGTTAACAACACTGCTGATTGCATCAGGCAGATATCGTGCTGCATTATATGCTGGAATTATACAATTTACCTCTTTCTTTATCATTGTTTACCCTTTCACAAGCTTCATGCATCATTGTAATCAAAATTCTGTTCAAGTGCTCCTTGGCCATTTGGACGTGATTTGCGGAATATAATATTAAGCAATTTGATTTATAAAATCCTCAATGTTTCTAAATAAAGGTATATCTGACTCCTTAATCTCAAACTCCAAAGTTGAGTTTTCGCCATCAGCAGTCTTAATATCTATCTTTATTACCGTTCCTTCTTCAATGTTTTTCCCAAAATTTTCTTTTAGAAAGGGAAACACATTTTCGTGATTTTCCACAAATGCATGTCTTTCGTTGACAATTTTCATCAATGTTAATGGATTAATCATTTTCTATCTCTCCTTCATTTCCCACAATAGCTTGTTGATAACTATTGTATCCTCATTGTTTCATTTATTAACCTTTGTGCCTCTTCAATTGACTCTTCATGTAGATTAATGATGTACAGCATGTGCCCTGGCATAGAGAATGTCTGTCCCATACTGCTAAATCCACTAGTGGTAAACGTAGTAATACTCCATCCTGCCATATCAGATAACTGCATTCTAACTAAGTCTGCAATTTGCCTGCGGGGCATATTTGATTCGAAACTATCGCCTACTGCTGTCATTACTGCGTTGTAGTTCAAAAGTAGTGCCGGTGAAGTTGCTTGTCCCATAACTGCTCGGATTACTTCCATTTGGTGAACTGCTCTTTGATGATCTCCAGCGGCAAATCCTGCTCTTTCTCTGGTAAAAGCTAATGCTTCAATTCCACTTAGGTGGTTCCATCCCACATGGTAAGTCCGGATTGGGTGTACCGTAAACTCATAATGAGAGTACACATTAACTCCACCTAAAGCATCAATAATATTCATAAACCCTGTAAAGTTTAATCGGAAGAAATAGTCGATATTTATGTCATATAATCTCTCTATAGCGCTTACTGATTGATCTACACCATAGATACCTGCATGAGCCAATTTATCTCCCATATAGCCAGACAAGTCAAAGGTTACAAATGAATCTCTCGGTGTTGACAAAAGCAATATTTCCTTATCAACTGTATTAACCACCATCAAAATATTAGCATCACTTCTGGCACGTGCTGATACACTACCATAAGTGTCAATTCCCGTAATAAGCATAATAAAAGAATCTGGCAATTCCTCTGGTGGCTCCAATAAAGGTTCTGTTATAATAATTTCGTGTTCCACCATCTTAAGAACACGTAAGTCCGTTCTAACCCACTCATAACCTTCCATATCACCAACAATACGAATTAAAGCGTCATTAACAATTATCGCTCCTACCTCTCCTCTTCTTAGGGCATCGGCTGTTTCCACAAATCCATCTAGCTCATAGGTATTTATATCACTATCAAGTAATTCGTTTAGCTCTATTATGGTTTTATCGGTGTTTTCTCGGTCTATATTTCTTACAATGCCAAACAGGTAATCCCTAGCATCCTCTAAACACTCTGCCGGGTCATCAATTAGCACGAATACCGAAACTACATCTGTCTGCACTTCAATGGTGGTTACTTCATCAATAACCTCTGTTGTTCTGTTAATAAATCTAATGCCTATTACCAAAATAACAGTAAAGCCAATTGTAATGATACTGCTAATAACAGAAGAAGGTACTTTGTCACCATGAAAGATGGAAAGTAATATCCCCACAATTGCTAAGAACACTACAATAATTGCCAGATGTATAAACGGTAACATATTCATTAAAACAAGAAATGTAGTAAATACCACGGCAACAGCACTGTATATCCCCAATAGGCTATAACCCACCCATTTACTATATTTCACAATATTTTTTGAACTAATCATTTCAAGTTATGCTCCTTGTTCCTTTTTCCATAGCTGCAGTGCAGCTTCTATAACTTTATCCATATCATAATACCTGTAGCTTCCTAATCGTCCACCAAAAATTACGTGTGGTTCTTTTTCTCCCAATGTTCTATATTGCTCATATAGGCTGTTGTTATGGTTATTATTAATTGGATAATAAGGTTCTTCCTCAGTGTTCCATTCAGATGAATACTCCCTAGATATTACCGTTTTTTCTTGAGTTCCAAATTCAAAATGTTTATGTTCAATAATTCTAGTATAAGGAATCTCCTTATCTGTATAATTCACAACAGCATTTCCTTGGTAATTATCTGTCTCAAGTATTTCTGTCTCAAAACGAACAGAACGATATTCCAATGCTCCTAGTTTATAGCCAAAGAACTCATCTATCATACCAGTAAAGATAGTTTTTGTAGCTATATCTGGATTGCTCTTGATAAAATCAAAATAATCCGTTTTTGTCTTTACTTCAATACCTTCAAGGATCCTGCTCACCATTTTTGTGTAACCACCAATGGGGATTCCTTGATAACGATCATTAAAGTAGTTATTATCATAAACAAATCTAAATGGCAGGCGTTTAATTATAAAGGCGGGTAATTCCTTGCAAGGACGCCCCCATTGCTTTTCTGTATAACCTTTTATTAGTTTTTCATACACATCTGTTCCAGCTAAAGAAAGCGCTTGTTCCTCTAAGTTTTGGGGTTCTTTAATGGCTAGTTCTTTAATCTGGCTAGCGATTATGTCTTTTGCTTCCTGTGGTGTTTTAATTCCCCACATTTTGCTAAAGGTGTTCATGTTAAAGGGAAGGTTGTATAATTCGTCTTTATATATAGCTATAGGCGAGTTTATATAGTTGTTAAACTCAGCAAAATGATTTACATAATCCCATATCTCTTTATCGGACGTATGAAAAATATGTGCTCCATACTTATGGACGTTAATACCTTCTACTTCTTCAGTATATACATTTCCGCCAATATGACTTCGCTTGTCTATTACCAGACATTTTTTACCTTTTTTATTCGCTTCATGAGCAAACACCGAACCAAATAGGCCAGCTCCTACAATTAGATAGTCATAACTCACTTTTACTCTCCTCCAATATGTATATACTCAAAAGCAATATAATTGTCCACGCCTCTTATCTGGGATGCTCCAATCATAAACTCGTCGTATATATTGGAGTCCGGTCTAAATTGAATGGAACACTCAACCCACCCAAGAGGGGCCTCTTTCTTTGGTACGAAATGTGAATGGATTACCTGGTAAAGTTCGCTACCTGAATCTTTAATGTGAAAGTTTAGTACTTCTGATTCTGTTTTTGCCTTAAATTTCACATCAAATATATAACTTTCTCCCTTAATTAACGGCTTACTTAAAGGGAGTATTGCAAATCGTCTTGGTGCCGACATTCCTTCCTTAACAAAAAGAGTTGTCGCCCCATTGATATTATGCTCTTCCCACACACTATTGTCAAATTTAAATTTAAGAAAAGATATGTTGTATTGTAATGGAGTGTTCCCTATTTTATATCGCTTGTCATAAATTCCGTGGTTTGGCTTTAATGCATAATCAACCGCCTTTGAAAAGGGCTTTGTTTTAATGGCTTTATAGAATAAATCTCTCTTTGGTGAGGAATAATTCTTACTATCATTGATTGCATATCCATTTTTCCCCAGCCATTTCAAAGGCACTTCCTTTCTTATGGCAAGAGCTTCCTTTGGCATTTCATTTAAAAACTTCTCACCTCTTTTATTATTGCATAGTACCACAGAAACCCCTTGCTTTGTATCTATGCTATGGTCTCTATGTTCTATGCCCCAAAAGTCACCCAAGGTCAAATCGCCAAATCTTGGTAGTTTTTGAAACTTACAGTTTTCGCAATGGTGGGAGCACATGGTGTGGTTGTGGTAAACGCGTTGGTAGTCATCGTCTTTTTCTCCTTGTCGGATTAAAACATCCCCGGATTTAGTCACTACTTTTACGGTTGCACAGTTCCATCCACGTCCTTTATATCTAAATTCATATTCCTGTATTCCTTCTGGAAAAGCATCTCCTAAGTACATTTGAAAAAACATGCTTGAGGGAGCATACGCACACAATATATCTACTAACAATAAGTTCTCATACTCTTTTCCTAAATAAGCTTTTAGCCCTGCCACTTGGCATGGAGTTCCCGAAAAAAGAACTTTATTATCTTCCTCTAGTTTTTCTTTAACAGAGCTAAATACGCCCCCAAGATAACTTTGCAGGTATTTGGATTTTTGCAACTTCGCCAGATCTGATATTGAATCTATCATAATATGCTTAACGGAAAAGTCTTTAGCCCACGCTGCTCCAACCACATAACCATTTTCCGAAAACATTTCATTAGCTAATGCGCTAAACACCCCTCCACTGGAACTGCTTTCTAACACACTCTCATCAGAAGTAACCATGGCATAACAGTGAGGCTTTTGGGAATTGGCATTAGCAGGCAACTCTAGAACAGGACATATTTTAGTACAATGACTGCAGTCAACACATTTCTCATCTATCACTTTTCTGCGATAGTAGCCCCACTCATCTTGTTTTAACACTAAAGCTTTCTCTTTACAGGAATTTACACATGCACTACAACCTGTGCATTTAGCTTCCTCTAGTTTTTGCTCCACAGACAATAGAGGAACAAATACCGAAGGTAAGTCTACTTTTGGTGTTTCTAAACTCTTTTTCAACCATTCTCTGGAATACACTTTATGGCTTTCAATAACTAACCTTACATAATCTACATCCATTGGCTCTAAATGCAAAGAATTGTCAATTATTTCCTTTGGATCTTTAACAAGCCTTTCTGGAATACCTAGGGTGTCTACTAAAGATTTAAAACGAGAAAATCCCCGTTCTTTATTGACAATAGGTATAAAGGTCTTCCCAAATATTGCCGCGAAAGCTGCCCCATGAAAAGAATCTGTAATTACAAACTCACTATTCTTAATTAGATATAACCATTCCTCAACACAAACATTTTTTTCGGCCTTTAGCCCAAGTTTCTCTTGGTTTTTCCTCCAAGTTTTGGGGGTGCCATCCAATATGTTAACTAGGGGAAATCCTAACTTATCAGACACGTGGAGAAGAGCGTTTCTCTTATCCTCAGTTGGGTCCAATATATATGTTACAATATAGGGTTTCTCTTTTTCTATTCTTGCTTTTTTTGCTAAGTTTTCGTATACTTCTTTGTTTGCTAGGAAAACTGAATCCACAACGTGCTCTGCTTTTACACCATAAACCTTTCTTGCCAACTCCACCCCCTCTTCTTCTCGGATGGATATGGCATCTAATCGCCTCATAAGTTTAGATATTTTTCTTCTTTCTTTTGCAGGGGCAAAATCAATACCATGGCCAAAGGATGCTGCATAAGCAATTTTTTTCTTATCATCATTTGCAAAATCTAAATAATTGCTCTTCCCGAAATTCTTACTTATTCCATAGTTCCAGACTTGATCTGAACCAATAATAAAAGTATCACATAATTCATTTAAACCTTTCAACTCTTCTAGCTTATAAGTTGAGCTTATATCATAATGTTCTTCTGCAAATCTTCGTGAATGAGTGTTACCCTTTTCAAAATCTTTTGGGTTTCCTAAGTCCGGTTTGTCAATCATTAATACAGAATACCCTAAGTCCTCTAGCACCTTATTTAACCCATAATAAGTTGCAATACTTCCATAGTTGCATCCGTACCAAACTCCATATACTCCTACATCATACCTGTTTTTACTCATAATCTTCACTCTT